>Ga0247844_1002882_pt1 | contig 26686 bp, 23 predicted proteins | sample LaCtaG_FD_192421 | JGI IMG/M metagenome (GOLD analysis project Ga0247844, IMG submission 192421) | Freshwater microbial communities from meromictic Lake La Cruz, Castile-La Mancha, Spain - LaCruzMarch201714.5m_1 | ecosystem: Environmental > Aquatic > Freshwater > Lake | place: Spain: Castile-La...
GTAAGCGAGCCCGCGCCGCTCATCACGCCCGAGTAGGTGCCGTTGGTGGTTTGGTTAAAAATCACGATGGCCGTGTTGGCGATGTTGCCCTGCAGGCTGGCACTTGTGCCCTGAAGTGTGCCTGCGTTGACGTTGGTCCCGCCCGAGTAGGTGTTCGTTCCCGAAAGAACGAGTGTGCCGGTGCCGGACTTCGACATGCCGTTGCTGCCGGCAAGCACGCTGGAAATGGTCGCTGTGACCCCGGGCTCGGTCGTGATCGCATTGGCGACGTCGCTGACAGCCCCGAGGGTGAGTGTGCCGCTGCTGAGAAGATACCCCGAGGTGCTGAACGAGAGACCCGCTCCGGCTGTGACTCCGTCCACGGTGATCGTGCCTGCGGTTCCTGCAAAGACCGCTGTGTCGGCCGAGTTCCACGCTGCGCCGGAGATCGTGGAATTGTCACTCGACCAGTTGGAGCTTGCCGCGTTCCAAGTGCCGGTGCCGCCCAGAGTCGCCCCGTTCGCCGTCCAATAACTCGGGCCCGCGGCTTCCACCACAGTGAAAAGCCCGCTTGCTTCATCGAGGGAAAAATTCAATCCGCCCAGCGTTGCACTCCAGATATTATCGACCCGGCTCAAGCCTCCCGAAAAGTCGCCGGTGAGGCTCACCGTGCCGAAATTCCCGCTCTTGCTTGTGAAATCCCACAGGTTGTATGAGGACGCAGGCGTCGCCGTGCCCATGTTCAATGAGAGTCCATTGCCCAGCGTGACCGTGCCGGCTTTGAAAAACCCCGCCGTGGAGGCCCCGACCCCGATCGTCAATCCCGCCGTGCCAATGCTGAACGAGGTAGCAGAGGAATCGAAGGTGCCCCCGTTCGAAATCACCAACGCCGAACCACTGGCAAGCGACCCGCTCGCCCCGAGCTTGAGCGTGCCACTGTTGATGGTGGTGGCGCCGGTGTAGGTGTTCGTGCCGCCGAGAACCAGCGCGCCCGTGGCCCCGCCGCTTGAGGCGACACTCAACCCGGCTCCGGAGCTGCCCGAAACCGCGCCATTGAGCGAGTAGGTGCCATTCGCCCCGATGGTGACCGTGCGCGTGGCGGCTCCGAGGGAGACGGTGTTTGAAAAGGTGATGTTGGCCGTGGCGCTGCCATTTCCCGAGGAAACGCCGCTCGTGACCGCTCCAATCGAAAAGTTGCCGCCAAATGTAATTCCACCTCCATATTTGCTCGTGAGATCCCGGTTGGCATTGGCCGCAAGAGTTCCGCTATTTATTGTCAATGCGTTTGTTGCGCCTCCACCCATGGCATTGACGCCCCCTGCGATAACGGTGCCGTTGTTGAGAGTAAAACCGCCACTCCATCCAGATTCCCCGGTGAGTTTGACGATGCCCAGCCCATCTTTGACAAAGCCGGTCCCCGCAGAAGTTGACCAACCTATGCTTCCAAAGTCGAGGATACCGCCGGATGCAACATCGAGCGTCCTCACATTCCCGCCTGTTCCAAAAGAACCAGCACCGTGCGTAAAGTTAACTACAACGCCAGTATTCACCGTAATGTTTCCCATGGTCGTCGTTGCACTCACCACAGATGAGTTTGCGGTGAAGAATGCGTTGTAGCTGTTAGTCCACACCGTCCCACCCGCCGGGGTGGCAGGATTGGACCAATTCGCCCCCCCCCAATTCCCGCTGGTGCCGTCTGTCCTCCAATACAAATCCGCTGCGATGGAATTCCCGATCGCGAAGCCTCCCGCCCCCGCAGTCAGAATCAGTCGGAAGAGCAGAAGCCCGAGGAGGCGGTTTTTGAAAACTCCCCGTAGGCCCGATGGCTTCGACCTCGCCGGAGGCTCGGGATTTTTGTGCAGAAATTGTCCCTGCGATTCTGGGAGCGCTGGATGCCCGCTGGGTGTCTCAGCCTCCTTGGGCGGGCCCAGCTGGATGGGCTGCAAGGGGCGTTGGGAAGTCGCTACGCCGAGGAACTCGGTCGGGATGGTTTGGATTTTCATGTTTGTGAGGTAACTGAAGTTGGTCTGCAGGCGCTCCGGGCCGGCGGTGTCTTTTGCGAGCCGGAGAAGAAAAAACCGGACTCTTCTTTTCTGCGGTTCCGCTCTGCGGGAAACTTGGACCGCCCGTTGGGACGGCGGCGACGCGGCCTTGTGAGTGAGGCGTGTCGCGCTTGATGCGGCGCAGAGACTGCGAGCGGTTGCGGGAATCCGCGACCCTGCCCTTGCAACGATTTTGTAACAGAGAAGTGCGGCAAAGGGCGCGAGGTGCGCAAAATGATCCAGAGGGGCAAAACACCCCCACTCTGGAAATGACCCAAAAAACCTCAACTCCCTCCCTTAGTCCCTTTACAAACATATTGTTATCCCTTTTATCCCAGGCAGCCGCTGATGACTGTCTGCAAGGACTAGAGCAAACGGTGTGCCAAGCAGTGGGCTCCCCATGTGGGCAAAAAAAGTGCGGACGGAGGTTCCCCAACCTCCGTCCGCGGTTTCAGCTCCCCATTGGCTGAAATGTTCCCTGAGATTTTTTCCGGTCTTTCCAGTCTTTCCGGCTTTTCCGGGAGGAGCGGTTTGGGCCGCTCGCTCCCGGAGTTTGAGCCTACTGGGTGCCTCTTCTGAAGAAGCGTTCGATACCCACTGCGTAGCATTAGGTGTGCCAATACCCGGTTCGCATTGGGGGTCGGGGTGGGGGTGCGATGATTTTATTCTCTCAGTGAAGGAGTTGGAGGGCTTTTAGCGCTGCCAACATGGCTGGAGGTCCAGGGAGGAAGGAAAAAGCGACCGGTGCCGTGTGGCCAAAAGGCTGCAGTCGGCACCCTGCGGTGGCAAAAAAAGTGCGGGCGGAGGTTCCCCAACCTCCGCCCGCGGTTTCAGCTCCCCATTGGCTGAAACATGAGAGCACCAAACCACGGTTGCTGAGGTCTCGCAAGGGGATTTTCGGAAACGATTTTGTTACAGAGTGAAGTCTTGACCTTGATCAAAAACGAGTCGCCAAGACGCCGACTTTGGAGTTTGTTTCTCTCCATGAAGACGATCCTCCTTCTCACCGCATGGCTGGCTCCCGCCGCGCTGTGGGCCTCTCCCGGTCTTACGATTTACAATCAGGATTTCGCGGTCGTGCGCGACACCCTTTCCCTCGACCTCCCGCCGGGCGTGAGCGAGGTGGTCTATGACGGGGCGACGTTGCAGCTTGAGCCCGACTCGGTGGTGCTGCGAGACCCCTCCGGCAGCCCGCTCCGGATTTTGGAGCAGAACTACCGCAACGATCCGCTCACCCAGCCCTACTTGCTTTCGCTCTTTGAGGGCAGGACGATCGACTTCCTCGTGCGCGAGGAGCAAAAACCCGACCGGGTCGTGGTGGGAAAAATCCTCCGTTCGGGCTATGGCTCGCACACTGGGTCTGTTGGCGAGCCGATCCTCGAGGTGGATGGAAAAATCCAATTCGGCCTACCCGGGCAGCCTCAATTTCCCTCACTGGGCGACGATACGATCCTCAAACCACGCCTGGTTTGGAAAATCAACACCGCCGGGGCGTTGAAAACGGAGGCCGAACTGGGCTACATCACCAGGGGAATCCGTTGGGAAGCCAGCTACAATCTGGTCTCCCCTGAGAAAGGCGACACGATCGACATCACCGGTTGGATCACCATGGAGAACCGCTCTGGGCGTGACTTTGCGGACGCCGCCATCAAGCTTATGGCGGGCGATGTGGCGAAGCTTCCACCCTCTGGGGACAGTCTTCGCGAGAGGGCCATGATGGCCATGGCGGTTCCCATGGAGGACGCTGCGGTCACCGAAAAGGCCTTCGACGAGTTCCACCTCTACTCGTTGCCACGCGCCACCACGCTGCGAGACAGTGAGACGAAGCAAGTCGAGTTTGTGCGCGCTACTGGAGTCGAATCCGAGGTCCTCTACATCTACGACGGGGCCGGCGAGGGGCTCGGGCGCTGGCGCGGAGCGGATGCCCGCCTGCGTCTTACTAACGAGGAATTCGGCACGGTCGGCCAGGGGAAGGTCGCCGTCGTGCGGGAGTTCAAGAACACGAAGTCCAACCAACTCGGCATCCCGTTGCCCGCCGGTCGGCTTCGCTTCTACCGCGAGGATGGCGCACAGCTCGAGTTCACCGGCGAGAACCGGATCGACCACACGCCATCCGACGAGCTTGTTAAAATCCGCACCGGCTTCGCGTTTGACCTCGTGGGCGACCGCAAGCGCACCAACTTCCGGATCGACTCGGCCAACAAACGCGCGGAGGAAAGTTTCGAGATCACCCTCCGCAACCGAAAGACGGAAGCGGTCACAATCCGGGTCGTTGAGAATCTTTACCGAGGTGCCAATTGGGAAATCACTGCGAAGACGGATGCGTTCACAAAAACGCAAAGCGACGAAATTGAGTTCCGGATTCCCGTGAAAGCGGGGGAGGAGCGCAAGACCGCCTACACGGTGGTCTATAGTTGGTAGGGCCCAGCGCCCCGCCCTCCGCACCGGAGGGGGCGCGGAGGGGTAAGCGATTCGGCTGCGGGGGGGGCTATCGAACGACGCCGGCCTCCATTGCGGCCAGGACCTCGGCTTCGATATCCGCATAGATCTTGGCGTCGGACTTGAGCACCTCTTTGGCGGCATCGCGGCCTTGGGCGAGTTGGGAGCCCTTGTAGCTGAGCCAGGATCCGCGTTTTTCGACGATGCCTTTTTCGAGGGCGAGGTCGAGGAGGGAGCCGGTATTTGAGATGCCCTCGTTATACATGATGTCGAACTCGGCCTCGGTGAAGGGGGCGGCGACCTTGTTTTTCACGATTTTGATCTTCGTGCGATTGCCGGTGACGGTGCCGTCGCCGTTTTTGATCATCCCGATGCGGCGGATGTCCACGCGCACGCTCGAGTAGAATTTGAGGGCCTTGCCGCCGGGGGTCGTCTCCGGGTTGCCGAACATGACGCCGATTTTTTCGCGGATTTGGTTTGTGAAGAGACAGATCGTGTTCGCCTTTGAGATGAACGAGGTGAGCTTGCGGAGGGCATTGCTCATGAGGCGGGCTTGGGCGCCTACAACGGCATCGCCGATCTCGCCCTCGAGTTCGGATTTCGTGACCAGGGCGGCTACGGAATCAAGCACGATGATGTCGAGCGCGTTCGAGCGCACGAGCGTCTCGCAGATGCGGAGCGCCTCTTCGCCCGAGCTGGGTTGGGAGACGAGGAGTTCGTCGAGATTCACTCCGAGCTTGCGGGCGTAGTGCGGGTCGAGAGCGTGTTCGACATCGATGAATGCGGCGAGCCCGCCGAGTTTCTGGGCCTGTGCGATGGCCGTGAGCGTGAGTGTGGTTTTTCCCGAACTCTCTGGGCCGAAGATTTCAATGATACGGCCCCGAGGGAATCCGCCCACACCGAGCGCGCGGTCGATCATGATGTTTCCGGTGGGGATGCTCTCCACTTGGGAGACGTGGGCATCGCCGAGGCGGCGGATCGCTTCGCTGCCGTAGTCTTTTTCGATCTGTTGGAGGGCGAGGTCGAGGTTTTTAAGGCGGGCGGCGGAGGCCTTGTCGGTGGGTGTGGAGTCGTCGGTTTTTGCCATAGGATTCCGGCGACTATGGCTGTGGGGCTCGGCGCATGAAACAAAATTCCATGGTTGCACAGCAAAATCTCGCCCCGTTGGGCATGGGTTGCTAATGGTGCCCGTCATGAGCGATGCGTTTCAACATGCCCTGGCCCAATCCCTCCCGCTTTTGCAGGAAATACGCGACGGCATTAAGCCCGCCCCCAAGGCGTCCCGGGCCGCGCTGAACCTCCTGCGCAAAAGTGCCGCCGCGTTGACGCCTGTGGAGTCCACCGTCCTCCCGCAAACCCCGCCCGCCCAGGCGGAGTGGACTTGGGAGGCTCTCCAAAAAGCGATTCTCACCTGCCAGAAATGCCCGAACCTTGTGAACTCGCGCACGCAGGTGGTCTTCGGTGTGGGCAATCGTGCGGCGGACTTGATGTTTGTCGGCGAGGCTCCTGGAGCGGATGAAGACGCGCAGGGCGAGCCTTTTGTGGGCCGCGCCGGGCAACTGCTCACCAAAATCATCGAGGCCATGGGCTTCTCCCGCGACGATATTTTCATAGCCAACGTCCTCAAATGCCGTCCCGACATGCCTGAGGGCGAGTCGGGGAACCGCAAGCCGCGCGGAGACGAGATGGCGACCTGCCTGCCATGGTTGCGCGAGCAAATCACGCTGGTGAAACCCCGAGCCATCGTGGCCTTGGGAGCGACGGCTGCCGAGGGGCTGCTCGGCGAGACCCGACCGATGCGCGAGCTGCGTGGCGCGTGGCTTGAGTTCCAGGGCATCCCCGTCATGGTCACCTACCACCCAGCTTACCTGCTCCGCAACCAGACGATCACGGAGAAGCGCAAGGTGTGGGAGGACATGCTCCTCGTCCTGAAAAAGCTCGGCCATGCCATCACTCCCAAGCAGGAGCGGTTTTTCACGCAGCCCGCGCCATAGCAGATGACGGTCCGCGACGCCTTCCACACGGCATTTTACCACGGCATCGTCACGTTTCTCAAAATCCTGCTCCACCTGGGAGCACGGGTGCGGGTGGTGAGGTTCGGAGACATCCCGGCCGGGGCTTGTGTGATGGTGGCAAACCACATCAGCCACTTCGACCCGCCATTGCTGAGCGGGTGGTTGCCGCGCAAGATCGACTGGATCGCGATGGCGGAGCTTTTCGGAGCATCCTGGTCGAAGGCCGTATTCACCTGGCTCGACGTAATTCCGGTCGACCGCAAGGGCGACGACCGCCAGGCGCTGCGTGCGGCGCTGCGGCGGCTGGAAAAGGGTCGCATGGTCGGGATTTTCCCCGAGGGGGGAATCCGCGACGGCGAGCGCTCGATCCTTGCCGGAGCCGACATGCGCGAAGGCGCCTTCCTGCTTGCTGCGAAGGCCGGATGCCCCGTCGTGCCGGTGGTGATCCTTGGCAGCGAGCGGCTCTACAACCGCCGCAACTGGCTCGGTTGGCGGCTCGCGAAGGTTTACATCGCGATCGGTGCTCCGGTTTTCCCGCAGGCCGATGGCGGCCGTGGAGCCGCGCGGGCAAAGCTTCGCGAGGCCACAGGCGCCGCACTCGTGGAGCTGAAAAACCAACTTGTGGCCAAGTGTGCGCTCACGGATGACGATCTCCCCCACTCCCCGCAGCAACGTCTGCGCGAGCCATGAACCGCACGCTGGGGAGACCGCTCTCGTGGTTGGTGGATGGCACGATGTGCAACATGATGCATGCCATCCAGTGGAGGCGGCGTGCGGATGCCAACTCGCGACGCGAGCTGCACGACTACATTGGCGGATGCGCGCCCATGACGAGGGAGGAATTTTTTCGAATGCCTGAGGCCCGTCGTCCGAGCCTCAGAAGCGGATGGATGGAATGGGACTCACCGCACCCCACGGGCCATCCGGAAAACGACCGCGTGCGCGTGCAGTTTTACCCGGCGAGGGAGCGAGGCGCCCCGACTGTGCTTTTGCTGCATGCCCTGATGAGTGCGAGCGATGTCGGCTACAGGCGGCTCGCCGCTTGGTTCAACGCGAACGGCTGGAGCGTTGTCTTTCCGCATCTGCCCTATCATTACTCCCGCACGCCCCGCCGCACATGGAACGGGGAGTTGGCCGTAACCGCGAATCTGGTCCGCAACGCCGAGGGGCTGCGGCAGGGAGTCGTTGAACTCCGCCAGTTGATGGCCCTGCTCCGGACGCGAGGCACGAGGGAGTTTGCGATTCTGGGAACGAGCTACGGTGGTTGGACCGGCGCGTTGCTCTCGTTTCTCGAGCGCGACTTCCGTTTTATCGCCCTTGTGCAGCCGATCGTGAACACTGAGAAAGCCGTATGGGACAGCCCGGGCTCGGCGGTGATGCGCCGTGAGCTCCGGGCCCGCGGCCACCTGCGAGGCAACACAGCCGGCATTGAACACCTCGGCTCCCCGCTCCACGGAATCCCGCTCTGCGACACGGCCGCTATTGTCGTCACAGGAGGTCTCTACGACCGCATCTCGCCGATCCAGGATCTGGAAATCCTCACCCAACGCTGGCCCGGCTCGCAACTGCTTCGCGTGCCGCAAGGCCACTTCGGCTATAGCGCGCTGCGGGAAACCGTGAAGGCCATCGAGCCGTGGATTCTGGCGGGGCAGAATGAAAAACGCTGAACCCGAATCGAGAGTGAGAGAGTCACGAAAAATCGCTGCACAGATTTTCCCCGTGCCGCTGAAGTAAAAAGCATGCGAGCCGAGAAGACCCGGTTTCGGCGTCCTGAAAAGGTGCTGGGCGAGGTGTGGGGTAACGCTCTGGGGGGACTCAAGGCTGGCGCGGTTTTCACAGGATTGCTGAAATCGGCATGCCCTTTTTTCGTTTCTTTTCCAAGTGACGCAAAGCGGGTTTTATTATCCCCGACCGAACGTGATATTCCGAACTCGACGCTCCTGCGCCACGCTGTATAAGCACGCCCATGCACAGGCCCATTCTTTCGTTGATCTTGGCCATTCTGTTGCCCATCACGGTCTCCACCCTGGCGGCTCCCCCCGACGAAAAAGCTCAGGCCTCCTCTGGGGCCCAGATCGCGCCGGAACCCCAGGTAGAGGTTGGGGCACCCAACAAGACCAAGCCGAAATTCAAGGCTGGGGAAAGCGTTGCGAAAGTCCTCGGTCAAACACTCACCGATGCCGTGGAGCAAGCCACGCAAGGCAAGGAAGTCCGGCATATCGAGATTTCCATTCGCGACATCATTATTGTTGGCTTTGATGATTTGATCGATGCCACTCAAAACAACGGTGAGGCCCGCTCGAACGCCTCGATCGCGACATTTTTGAGCCAAGCTGACAGCGGGCAGGAATTGCCAAACGCCACGACATCGAATGCCTCCACAACCGTCCCGGAGGCGGCATCAGTGACCGCCAATGCCAGCGAGACATTTTCCCGCAAGGTCGAAATTCGTAAAGGCGATGTCTTCATCGTTGCATCCGAGATTCCAGCGCCTGCGCCCGTTGCGCCCGCGCCCGTTGCACCTGCAGCGCCTGCGGACAATGCCGCACCCCGTCCCTAACGAGCATGATTTTTCCTTTTAGGTCGGAGCGGGGTTCCATTCGCTCGCATGCGGTTGGGGTGTTAGCTGGGGTCGGGCTTGCCTCCATCGCATTATTCGGTCGCAGCACTGCCGAGTCGGTGATGGATTTCTTCCTCGAGCTCCGCAAGGACGGTTTCTCCACTACCGCCTCGGCGACCTTGAGCACCTCGGAAATCACGATCGACACAACCATGGTTCCATTGCCTTCGACATTCTGGGTGGAGCAAGTGGAAAAAACCTCCATCGTGCAGCCGCCCACGGATGTCTTGGAGGAGCGAAGACCCCCGCTCGTCCTCACCTCGCTTCATCAAACCCCGTCGACCAACATTGAGAGGCGACCACCTTCCGCCGAGGTGCGCGTGCCGGAACCCAAGGCTGAGCCCACCCCGGAGCCTGCGCCTGTGTTCGACTCCAACAAGCTGGCGACGGCGCTGCATGAGAATCTCGCTTCGGTCTTCACCGGCGACCTGCCCTATCTTCTGCTTAAATCCGGCGACCGTCTCTACGAGGGATCCTCGCTGGCCGAGGGCGTCACCCTCGAGGCCATCACTACGAGCGGCATTCTTTGCAGCACCCCGGTTGGCATTGTGAAGGTGGATTCGAGGGGGCAATTCGCCCCCGAGAGCTTGGCTCCGGCCCCTCCTGCCGAGCCGTCTCCTTTTCCCTTGGATGTTGGGCCGCAGCCCGACGCGCCCGCAGACGAGCCTCTGCCGCGAATGCCGGAGAGTCCGCTCTGGCAGCAATCCTCTGATTCGCCGGCTCTGTAGGGAATTCCTCAAGGCCCAGTAACTCCCGCGTCCGGCAACCTTCTACGGGTTGGAAGCCGAAAACCTCATCCAGCGCTGGTCGGGAAAAAACGGGAACCCTTCCGTGTGGAGTCGCAGTCGACCACCGAACCCGAGAGAGAGGCGGTATTCTCGGTAGTCCACCATGATCACCGTTGCGGTTTTGGTGTCGTAGTGCTTCCGCAGATCCTGCATCCGCCAAGCCCCTCCTGAATCGCGGGTGATGTTCCGCCATTTGAGATCGCCCTCGATCCATCCGGCGCGCGCCATCGACTCGGGAAGAACGGCGATGAGCCCAACGAGTTCGGAGTCGCGCTTTTCCACGCGGAGCACACAGCCGCCGAAATTGTCGCCAACCCTTTGCCACAGGCCCTCCGGAGAGGCGTCCACCGGCAGAAGAAAAAACAAAAAATCCATCCCCATTTGTAATCTCGGCCCACGCTCCACGCCAAGCCGGGTTGTTGAATTCGTTCCCTCCTCCTTGCCTGCGAGCCCCCTGTCGCCGTTGCACCTTGCGGCATGGAGTGGGATTGGCTACTTCCGAGGCCGCATTCCCTTGAAAAAACTATTTTCGAAATTCCTTCCCCGCACAGTTGCCGGTTGGTGCCTTGCAGCGATCGGAGCGGGGCTTGTGACCGGTTGGCTTTTCGGGCCGCGCTGCGCCGTCCTTGCTCCCTTGGGCGAGATTCTTGTGCGGGCCTACTCCCTCGCCATCCTGCCATATCTCATTTTCGAGGTCATTGGCGTGTTCGGCGGTCTGCGGCGGGAATCGCTTCTCCTTCTGGTGCGAAATGGCGGTCTCGCCATCCTGTGCATGATGCTTATTGGTGCGGCGAGCGTGGTGCTTTTGCCCCTCATGCTGCCGCCGTTGCTGTCCTCTCCCCTTTTCGATCCGGCATTGCTGGAGTCCCTCCCTGCGCCATCCCTCCTTGACACCTTCCTCCCGTCGAACATCTTCGCCGCGCTTGCGGCCGGCAATGTCCCGGCGGTGATCATTTTCAGCACCCTCATCGGGATTATTTTGCAAAGCATGAAGAACCGGCAGCCGATCCTGGATCTCGTCAGCCCGCTGCGCCGTCTCTTCACCGAGATTCTTGGAATCGTCGCAAAAAAGATCGCCCCGTTCGGTGTTTTTGCTTTTACGGCCACCGCGATTGGTTCCTCCGGCGGCGGCGACCTCCAGCGGCTGCTCGGCCTTGCGGCCATGATGTTCACGGCCTTTGTGGTGGTCGGTCTTGTGATTCTTCCCGGCGTGATTCTGAGCCTGACCCGCTACACGCCGGGTCAGATTTGGCGCGTTGTTCGAGATCCGCTCGTGCTTGTCCTCACGACTGGCAACATCCTGCTCGCGCTGCCGGTTTTTCTCGAAAGCCTGAAGAAGGTGCTCATCGAGGAGGATGGGGAGGAGTCTGGTGGCAAGGGCGATTTTGCGGCTATCGAGGCCGTCGCCCCCATCTGCCTCACAATGCTCGGCATCGGACGCATCGTGGTGCTTGTCTTCATCCCCTTTGCCGCTTGGTTCCACGATTCGCCGATGTCCACCGCTCAAATCCTCGATTTGCTCCCGGCTGCAGTGGCCTCCTCGGCGGCGGGGAATCAAACCGCGATTCTTCAAGCGCTGCCTCGCGCCGGACTTCCTGCGAATCTCATCTCGATTTACCTGGTGAATACGCAGTGGATTTTCCGGTTCAGCGATCCCCTTTCCCTGCTTGGAATGACGGTGATCGCCTTCGTGCTCTATGGTTCGATGACCGGCAGGCTGCGGTTCCACCCGATGCGCGCGGTCGCCTTCCTCCTCGTCGCGGCAGGGGTCTCCACCGCACTCGGTCTGTTTTTTTACTCGGCGCTTGCAACCACGCTCACCGGTTCCAGCCATTCCCGCGAACTCATCCTGAGTCGGCGATCCTTGCTGGATCTTCCCGCTCCAACTCTTCTTTCCGCGTCGGCGGTATCCCCTCCGTCAATCGTCACGCTCAAGGCGATCAAGGCCCGTGGCGTCCTGCGGGCAGGAGTCCGCCCGGACACGGCGCCCTGGGTTTATCGGAATGCGGAGAACGAGCTGGTCGGCTTCGACATCGACCTCCTCAAGGCGTATGCCGCCTCGTTGGGCGTCTCCTTGGAGATTGTGGAAGGCGATGACAGCACGCTTCTCACGTGGCTCATCGAGGCCCGCATCGACTGTGCTGCCGGCGGCATTCACGGCACAGGCATTCCCTCTGGAGGCACGCCCCAGACGATCACCTACGCGCAAGCCACCCTTGCAGTGGTTGTCTCCGACGGGATGCTCCGCGAGTTCCAGAAGTCGCTCGACCCACGCGAACCCGCAACGTTGCGGATCGCCTACCGCGGGCCGTGGATCATTTCGTCCGAACTCAAGCGCGGCATAGACCTGCGGTTGGGCGCCGGGTCAAACGAACGCAAGATTTCTTTCAACCGCATTGTGGAGAACAGCGAGTTCCTCGACAGGCCGGGAACCAAGTTCAGTGCGCTTCTCAACAGCGCCGAGGCGGGCGCCGCCTTTGCGGTGCTGAACCCGCAAACCACGATGTTGCCGATCTTCGGAAAAGATCTTTCTTCGGATGTGGTGTTGCTTTTTTCCACTCAAGACCGGGACCTGCTGGAATACACCACCGACTGGATCCACGAGGGCGACAACCTCGACCTTCTCGAGCAACTGCGGAACCACTGGATTTTGTTCAAGCCGGTGCCAGAGGCCTAGCGGAGGGGCCCGCATCCGCATCGGGGGGCAGGGGCCTGTTTCGCGATGCAGCCAGATCCGAGATGAGGTGGAAACCCGCTCTGCGGAGGGATTCCGTCTGGGCGGGTTCGCCGGCCATTTCAACTGGCACCTTCTGTTCGACAAGTGTGGCGAGCACTGGACGAAGCCTCTCAAGCCAGCCGATGGTCGGCAGGAAGCCGCTATCGAGCGTGAAGCGGAAGTGATCGGCCCCCTCGCGAAGGGCGCCATGAAACTCCGCGGCGAGGACTTCGCAGTCACGCGGGCTAAGTTCGGCGGCAAGCAGGAATTCCTTGGTCATAGAGGCGGGATGTCCTGTTGAATCAGAAATCCTCCCGCGCGGCGACGGGCAATCTCACCGCGTCGGCGCGGACGTCCTTGCGAGTCCAGATTTTTTGTTCGCTGTAGCGTTTTGGTTGGCGGGTGAGACCGAAGAGCCAGGCGACATCGAGGTCGCGGTATTCGTGGAGGTCACCGACGAGGCGGGTGTAGAAATCGCGAAGTCTGGTATAGGGGAGTTCGTTAATGCCGGCGTTTTGGGCTTTTGAAACACAACCACCGATGACTTCGATGCGATCGCTGCGGTGAACGGCGTAGCGGAGGAATGAGGCCAAGGCCAGGAGGGGACTAGCGAGAGTGTTTGTTGCCTCCGACGACCGCTCGATATTGCAAATGAGCAGCGCGGATTTGTCGGGTTGGCGCAAGTGGAGTTCGAGATTCCGCCAGACGATACGGGTCGCGAGAAACGCCGTGCTCGAGCGCTCCGGCATGAGGGGAACCGGCTCGATCTGGTAGCCATCCGATTTTAATTGGAGGGAGAATGGAGTGGCCAGAGGGTCGGCCAGAACGGGGAATTCTTGAAAGCGGCGGAACAAAGCCTCTGCTTCGGCATTTCGGTTCAGCGGCGTTTGGGAAGTGTCTGAACCCATTTGAGGATCTCTGCGATAGGAGCCAGCATTTCGTTCGGGATGAAATCGTTGAGTTTTACATTATCATAAAGATGGCGGGCGATGCGGGCGTTTTGCACAACGGGAACCTGGTTGTCCTCGGCCACCTCGATCATTCGAAAGGCAAGGCTATCCACGCCCTTCACCGTCACAATCGGGAGTTTCGTCTTGCCGGCCTCATAATACAGCCCCACGGCGTAGTGGGTGGGATTGGTGATGAGCACGGTGGCGGATTTGGTTTTGCCCACAGTGTCCTCGTTGATCATTTCGCGATGCAGGCTCTTCCTCTGGCCCTTGATTTCCGGGCTTCCCTCTTGCTGCTTGTATTCCCGCTTGACCTCGTCTTTGGTCATTTTCATCTGCCGAATGAACAGGAACCGTTGCAAAAAGTAGTCCGCCGCCGCGACGACGATGTAAACTCCCATGAAGGGGAGCAGGAACAAGAGGAACATTTTCTCAAACACATCCGGGACAGTCTGGATATCCGTGAGAGGCAACTGCATCAGCGGATTGATGGAATCCTTGATGATCAAATAAAGCAGCACGCTGAGAACGGCCACCTTGAGGAGCGACTTCACGAACTCCAAGAGATTTTTGAGGGAAAAAATCTTCTTCACGCCCTCGATGGGGTTCATTTTGTTGAGATCCGGTTTCATGGCCTCGAAGGCAAACATGAAGCCCACTTGGAGGTAGCTTCCGGCGAGCACGCCGACGATGCATGCGAGAGCCAGAGGCAGGATGACACTGAGCAGTGTTTGCAGCGATTTGCCGGTCATTGTTGCAAAGGCCGCCGCCGGTTCCTCATTCGCCAGCGAGATGGCCGCCGTGAAGAGTTCTTGAAAACTCTTCACGCCCAAGTGAAAGAGTCCCGCCGTGGTGGCCAGGACAAAAATCGTCACAATCGTGGTGGTGACGTCTGCGCTTTTGGAGACCTGCCCGCGTTGGCGCGCGTCGCGGAGCTTTTTATCGGTCGGTTGCTCGGTCTTTTCTCCGCTGGATTCGCTCATTGGAACAATCCCTGCACGAATCCCAGCATCGACTCTTGAGTAAACATCTCACGGTCGATCACCCAGACCAGCGTGGTGGTGTAGAAAATCAGCAGAAAAAAAGTGAGGGCGCTTTTTACCGGCATGGAAAAGAAAAAGATATTCAACTGGGGAACGAACCGGTTCATGAGTCCGAGCCCCATATCGACCAAAGTGAAGACGATGAGAAACGGGGCGCCCAAGAGGACGGCCATGGCAAAGTAATCTTGCATGACGCGGGCGATCGCGGCTCCGGCACCGGTCCCGAACTGGGGGAGCATCTGCCCGATGGGATACACCTCATACGAGGCAAGGACAGCCGAGAGAAAAGCCAAGAAACCTCCGCTGAGAAAAAAAACGACCCCGCTGAAGCGCACGAGCAGGTTGGCGGTCGGCGACGTCACGGCGCCGAAGAACGGGTTGAAGACACTCGCTGCCGTCGCTCCGCGCTGCAGATCGATCAACTCGCCCGCACTGGCGATGGCCCAGAAAAGCATCGACGCGGGGAGGGAGAGCAAAAGGCCCAGAAGAATCTCCTTCAGGCACAGCGCCGTCGTCTCAGCCAGCGATTGCGGGATTTCCATCGCTTGTGGCATGAGCAACGGCAGAGCGATCCCGATGGTCACGATGAGAAAGCCGCGACGAGGCAACCCGGTCGGGCCACCGAAAAAAGGCGCAATCGTCAGAGCCACTCCGAGCCTCGCTGTCGCGAGAAACAGCGCCACCAGAGCGGAGCCGAAAGACTCGAAGGGCGGGATCATTGCACCAACATGGGAAAATCTCGCATCGCCGATGTTGCGAAATTCAGAAGATCCGCAAAGACCCAGTTGGCGGCGTAGATGATAACCAAAATCGTGGCGATGAGTTTGATGGCGAATGGCAGCGTCTGATCCTGCACCTGCGTGAGAGCCTGAAAAAATGCCACCAACAAGCCCACAGCCGTTGCCACAATAATCGGCGGCAGGGAACTGATCAGCACCAGCATCAGCGCCCGATTCATCATGTCTATGTAGAATCCCTGTCCCATGGCCTCAAATCCTGTAAGTCATCATAAGCCCGTCGATAAGGCGCGTCCAACCATCGAGGAGCACGAACAACATGAGCTTGAACGGCAAGGAAATCGTCGTCGGCGAAATCATGACGATGCCAAGCGCCATCAGCACATTGGAAACGATCAGGTCCACCACAACGAACGGCAGGTAAATAATAAATCCGATTTTGAAAGCTTGGGTGATTTCGGTCAGCACGAAGGCTGGCATGGCTATGAGAAAATCTTGGTCGGTGGCGCGTTCAGCGAACTCTTTAGGCCAGAGTTGGCGGGCTTTCTGGAGGAAGAAACCCCGGGATGTCGGCGAGCTATTTTTGACAAGGAACGAGGTGATCGGTTTCGAGATTTCACCCAGTTTTTCCGGTGCATTGTCAAAAGTAATAGATGCTATCTCTTGCTGATGCGCAGACTTCATCGTTTCGTAAAAGACGGGCGACATGATGTAGGCCGTGATCACGATGCTCAGCGAGGTGAGGACAATATTTGGCGGAGTCTGCTGCATGCCGAGGGCATTGCGAATAATGCCGAATATGATGACGATCTTCGCAAACGAGGTCACGGTGGCCGCCAGAAACGGCACCATGGAGGTCGTTAGCAGCAGGAGAATGATCTCCAGCGGATTCGAGAGATTCACATTCATGCCTGCTTGGGAAGGCGTATTTCCGTGATCGAGGCGCAGATTTTATCAGCCACGCGCACGAGTCGGCCTACGGCGATGATCTGGTTGTTGACCTGAAGTTCCACTGGAATTTCCCCCCCGTTGCCGATTTCGATCGAGGCGCCCTCGCGGAGGGAGGAAATCTCTTCGAGTGTCATTTCCCGCCGTCCGGCGACCACCAGCACGGGAAGGCTGAGATTGGCGAGGGGAAGCGGATTTTGCCCGGTCTCGGTGTTTTGGGTGTGCATAGTCGGTTGGTTTTTGAATTCGAGAAGTGGAGGTTCGGGAGCTGTGGGGCGAACGCCTGTGGGCAGGGGAGCCGCTCCCGCGCTGATCCAGAGAGGAAATGGCCACGCAGCGACATCGCCTAGAATGAGGCAATCCCCCGCGCGGAGGGTTGCGAGTTCGGCGGCCTGCAGGTCGAGCAGGGAAAGGGAGAGGGCAACGCTTTGGTTGAGTTGCGAGAGTGCGGTATTGGGAAAGGGTGCCCATGAAGCCGCCAGCGCCTCGATGCGTGTGAGAACGCGTTGGCCGATGCGCAAAATGCCCCTTGCCTCCCGCGCGCCGGATGCATCCCGCATCTCAAAGGCGAGGGCCAGCGGCGGCGCAACGGAGATTGGGGAGGTGGCGATCTCGACTCCCGCATCCAAAGCGGTCTGCAGCGAGTCCAAAAGCTCGCGGTTGAGCGTGGTGCGAATGGCCAGTGCAAAGGGCTCGGACATCGAGGCCACCTCGCGGAACTCCGCATGGCGGTTGAAGAGATTTCCTCCCGGGGTGAACGAGAGTTCCAGAGAAGCCTCCTCGTCGGCAATGCGCAAAGGGAGAGAAATCTCAGGACTCCAAGGAGTGTGTGCCGCCGTGTATTTGAGCTTCCAGAGATCGTTGCCAAAACGAACGGGCAACTCCCGCCCGACTCCCGCTGTGATGGCAAAGAGCTGCTGCTGGGCAGCCTCCACTTTTGGAAGATCGGATTGAGTGAGAGTGGTCATTTTTTAGGATGCGGAGGAGCCGCCTTGGCGGGAGACTTTTTTGTCGGACTCCGAACCAGATTTCTCTGATTTCGATGCGCCCTCCTCGCCAACGCCGCCCATCGAGTCCGAGGAATCTTCCGTCTCGGAATCTCCGGTTACGCTCACACTCACCGAGGAGGTGCTGGATCCCGCTTGAAGGGCGCTCTGCAAGGCGGCCATGTTGTTTTGAAGAAGTGCCTGGCTGTCTGGGTCGGAAGTCGTGAAGGTCACCTCCAGGCGACCGTTGTTGAGGTTGATCTCCACAGTCACATCGCGGAGCGTCGCGTCATTGAAGCTAATCGTGGTGGTGGTCTCTCCGATATTCATTTCCTTTACGGTCTTCACGATATCGGCGAGGAGGTTGTTCATTCGGTGATCCACAGCGGATGTGGCGGCGGGTGCCGGAGCGGCTTCCATCGAGATGGTTCCCGCAGGAACCGATGCGGCAGCGGTCGCCGAGGCGGTTGCTGCGGCCTCCGAAGCACTTGCCGATTTGGACTTGGTGATCCCTCCCGTTTCGCCCTCCCCCGCTGGTGTCCCGTTTTTAAGAGGGGTTCCCGGTGCTGCGCTTTGACCCGAAACTTCCTGCGAAGCGGAAGCCTGCGGGGTGGCTTTGGCGACTTCGCTGGCAATCTGTGGCGCGGCTTCTGGGTTGGCGGATACGGCGGCGTTCGTCACTTCGCCTGCGATCTGCGGAGCGGCAGTAGGGTTGGCTTCAATCGCAGCTTTGGCGACCTCGCTGGCAATGTGAGGCGCGGCTTCGGGATTTGCGGCTACGGCGGCCTGCGTCACTTCGCCTGCGATCTGAGGAGCGGCGGTTGGGTTGGCTGCAATCGCAGCTTTGGCGACTTCGCTGGCAATTTGAGGCGCGGCTTGTGGGTTGGCGGATACGGCGGCGTTCGTCACTTCGCCTGCGATCTGCGGAACGGCGGCGGGGTTGGCTGCAATCGCAGACTTCGCGACCTCGCTGGCAATTTGAGGCGCGGCTTCGGGATTTGCAGATATGGCGGCTTTCGTCACTTCGCCTGCGACCTGAGGAGCGGCGGTTGGGTTGGCTGCAATCGCAGTTTTGGTAACTTCGCTGGCAATCTGTGGCGCGGCTTCGGGGTTGGCGGATACGGCGGCGTTCGTCACTTCGCCTGCGATCTGCGGAGCGGCAGTAGGGTTGGCTGCAATCGCAGCTTTGGCGACCTCGCCAGCAATTTGAGGCGCGGCTTCGTGATTTGCGGATACGGCGGCCCGCGTCACTTCGCCTGCGATCTGCGGAGCGGCGGCGGGGTTGGCTGCAATCGCAGCTTTGGCGACCTCGCTGGCAATGTGAGGCGCGGCTTGTGGGTTGGCGGATACGGCGGCTTTCGTCACTTCGCCTGCGATCTGCGGTGCGGCGGTTGGGTTGGCTGCAATCGCAGACTTCGCGACCTCGCTGGCAATGTGAGGCGCGGCTTGTGGGTTGGCGGATACGGCGGCGTTCGTCACTTCGCCTGCGATCTGCGGTGCGGCGGCGGGGTTGGTTGCAATCGCAGCCTTGGCGACCTCGCTGGCAATGTGAGGCGCGGCTTCTGGATTTGCGGATACGGCGGCTTTCGTCACTTCGCCTGCGATCTGCGGTGCGGCGGTAGGGTTGGCTACAATCGCAGCCTTGGCGACTTCGCTGGCAATGTGAGGCGCGGCTTGTGGGTTGGCGGATACGGCGGCGTTCGTCACTTCGCCTGCGATCTGCGCGGCGGCGGCGGGGTTGGTTGCAATCGCAGCTTTGGTAACTTCACCAGCAATGTGAGGCGCGGCTTCGGAATTTGCGGATACGGCGGCGTTCGTCACTTCGCCTGCGATCTGCGGAGCGGCGGTTGGGTTAGCTTCAATTGCAGCTTTGACGACTTCGCTGGCAATGTGAGGTGCGGCTTCGGGATTTGCGGATACGGCGGCCCGCGTCACTTCGCCTGCGATCTGCGGAGCGGCGGCGGGGTTGGCTGCAATCGCAGCTTTGGCGACCTCGCTGGCAATGTGAGGCGCGGCTTCTGGGTTGGCGGATACGGCGGCTTTCGTCACTTCGCCTGCGATCTGCGGAGCGGCGGTTGGGTTGGCTGCAATCGCAGCTTTGGTAACTTCGCTGGCAATCTGTGGCGCGGCTTCTGGGTTGGCGGATACGGCGGCTTTCGTCACTTCGCCTGCGATCTGCGGAGCGGCGGTTGGGTTGGCTGCAATCGCAGCTTTGGTAACTTCGCTGGCAATGTGAGGCGCGGCTTCGGGATTTGCGGATACGGCGGCTTTCGTCACTTCGCCTGCGATCTGCGGTGCGGCAGCGGGGTTGGCTTCAATCGCAGCTTTGGCGACCTCGCTGGCAATCTGTGGCGCGGCTTGTGGGTTGGCGGATACGGCGGCCCGCGTCACTTCACCTGCGATCTGCGGAGCGGCGGCGGGGTTGGCTGCAATCGCCGCTCCGATAATTTGAACAGCCACTTCGGTGATTGTGGCAGGATTTATTTGAAACGCCTCTTTCGTTGCTGCCGCGGCAATGGCCGGGGCGGATTGCGGATTTTGCGCAGCTAGCGATTTCACCGTCTCAGCCAGATCATTGGGCCCCTTTGCGGCGGCTTCGGAGAGAGTTTTATGAATTTCCGGGGTCAGCTGGTTTTTTCCGCTCTCGTTCGTCTGCTCCATTTTTAGGGATTGGAAAACCTGGCTCATGGTCTGCTCGATAGTCATCGCAACCAAGGTGGCTTGGATGAACTCAAGCATTTTGCTGGTTTCCTTGGCGAACTTTTCCACGCCTGCTTTGAACCAGTTGACAAACTCATCAAGAATTCCTTTTTTTTCAGGCGGGACATTCGTGTCGTCGACCTCGGCTGTGATGGTGTCGTCCGTCTCCTCGATTTTCACCTTATCTTCAAACTGATTGTATTCAGGCTTGTATCCGTCCCAATTCTTCCAGTCTTTTTTGGTATCGCCGGACCGCATTTGGGCTTCGAAATCCAGACGAGAGGAATCCAGCGGAGCCTTTCCGGTGTCGATGTTATTTTGATCGTCCGTGTTGTAGTTGGGTTGATTTTCGACTCGTAGGCTCATGGCGTTTGGGCAGGTTCAGCGTTGAATTGACGAAGGTAGGCGGACTCGGAGGTTTCCTCCATTACAAGATCCTCCGCCATTTGCTCGGCTTGTTGGAAGCTTTCTGTCCAAAGCGCCTTGTGGGAGTCGAGTTTTTCGCGGTTGCGGATGGCGATTTGGAGGGCTTCGAGGCACTTGGCCTCCTCGGCACGGGCGGCATCCAGAGCGGCGCGGGCGTCGTCGATGCGTTTGAGGTATTCGGCTTCACGGGCGCGGTTGGCGAGCATTTCCTCGCGGGCCTCGAGGACTTTTTGATGGGGCGCGGGCATGGCAAAGAGTTCGGCAAAGATGCGGTCTTCCTCGTTATCGCACCACTGGACATAATCGCGATGCTCGCGAGTCCGGTCCTCGAGTTCCTCGTTACGGCGTTTGACCATGGCGCGGGCTTGGGCGAGGGCCTGCTCGCAGCGCTCCATGCGTGTTTTGCGCAAATCTAAAAGGAATGCGAGCGGATACTTCATTCCCCAGCGAGTTTCTTGAGGCCCTCCAGCGCATCTTGGTAGCTGGATTTCTCAGAGAGTTTCTGCTTGAGAAAATCATTAATCGCCTTGTTTTTTTCAATCGCTTCGTCAGTGGCGGGGTCGCTGCCCTTCTTGTATTCGCCGATACGAATAAGAAGTTCCGTGTCGCGGTAGCGGGCCAACATGTCTCGCACCTTGCCGGCAGCGGCCTTATGGGCATCGTCCACCACATTGCCCATCACACGACTCACGCTCTCCAGCACATCGATAGCCGGGTAGTGGTAGGCCGAGGCGAGGCGGCGGGAGAGGATCACATGGCCGTCGAGAATCGAGCGCACCTCGTCGGCGACGGGTTCGTTCATGTCATCCCCCTCCACAAGGACTGTGTAAATGGCCGTAATGGATCCCTTCTCGGCAGGACCGGCGCGCTCCAGCAAGGCGGGCAGGGCGTTGAAAACCGAGGGAGGAAATCCCCGGCGGGCGGGCGGTTCCCCGGCTGCGAGACCGATGGAACGCTGGGCACGGGCAAAGCGCGTCACCGAGTCGAGCATGAGCAGGACTTTTTTGCCCTTGTCGCGGAAATACTCGGCCACGGTCGTGGCGACATGAGCCGACTTGAGGCGCTCGATGGCGGGGCGGTCGGAGGTGGACACCACCACCACGGCGCGTTTGCGGGATTCCTCATCCAGAACCATTTCTAAAAACTCGCGGACCTCGCGACCTCGCTCGCCGATGAGAGCGAGAACGACGACCTCGGCCTCGGTGTTCCTTAAAATCTGGGAGAGCAAGGTGCTCTTGCCTCCGCCAGCTGCAGCGAAAATGCCGATGCGTTGGCCCTCGCCGCAGGTCAGCAGCCCATCGATGGCACGCAGGCCGAGCGAGAGCGGGTGCTCCACAAGGCCACGCGAGAGGGGGTCTGGCGGCAGGGCGTTGACGGGATATTCGGCTTCCGCCACGAACGGCTCGGCGGAGGTATCGAGAAAGTTGCCGAGTCCATCGAGCACGCGGCCGAGGAGTCCCTCGCCGACCTTGATTTTGTGTGTCGTGCCGGTCGGGCGCACTTCGGTATTCGAGCAGAGGCCCTCGTAATCACCCACTGGCATGAGGAGGGCGGTGGAGCCCGAAAAACCAATCACCTCGGCAAACTGCGGTTCCTTGGCCCCGGGGCGCCAGACTTCGCAGAGTTCGCCGACTTGGACTCCGGGAAGGAGGGCCTTTACGAGGACGCCGGCGACTTGGGTGATCTGGCCTGAGAGCCGCCTTGGAACGACGGCAGCGCCGGCCGAGCGGAGGCGCTGGAAGTAGCCTGGAAGGGGTTCGGCGGCCGTCATCGTCTCATTCCTGCGCGTTGCGAAGGGCTTTGTTGATGAGGGCGAGTTGGTCTTCCAAGGCACAGCGGATGATGCCCATGGGTGTTTCCAGCAAGCAATCGCCCGGCTCCACATCCTCGCGGCCACGGCATTCCACGCGGGCTCCGCCGGACATGAGATGAGAAAGCTTTTGGGAGACTGGCACGGCTCCGCGCAGTTCGGCGGGGTTGACGCACAGGACGACGGTTTGCTGAAGGTTCACGGATTCCAAAACGAGTGTGGCCGCCTGCTCGATGCGCTGGGCTGGAGGCATGTCCTTGATCAGGGTGCGAAGACAGGTCGTCACCACATCACAGATTTGGTTGTGCAAACCGGAGATCATCTTGGAGGTTGCGGCCACGGTTTCCAGGTTGTGCAAGCGGGCCTCGAGGAGTCCTTCCTGAAGTCCCTTGCGGTAGCCCTCTTGGCATTGGAGTTCCGCTTCCTTGGCAGCTTCTTCCTTGCTGCGAACCTCGATGTCCTTGGCTGCGGCCAGCACACGCTCGGCGTCCGCCAGCTTGAGGGCATCGGCCGCTTTCAACACGGAGCCGGAGAGCACCGCAGGGACATCATTTTCGATCCGGAGAAGGTGCGAACTCATAAAGAACGGTCAAGTTTCCTCGCAGCGGCAAGGCATTCCATTGCCGCCTTGGGGTCTTCTGCGGAAAGTTCTGGCAGTGGTTCCAGCCACACAGGGTTCGGGAGGATCGCTGCGAGACGCGATTCCATGCCCGAGGGGAAAGGCGACACGGCAAGGCGGATGCAGAGGAGACCACCTCGGCGAAGGGTGTCGGCGGGGTTCAAGGCCCAAGCAAGAGGAACGGCGGCGCGGGGAAGGGACATCCGGCCCACCGAGGGTCTCGCCGCCAAGCGCTGCAATACCTCCGCCCCCAGCGCATTGATGAGTGCGGTGCGAACGACCTTGGAGATCGAGACGGCGATCAACTCGCGGCAGCAAACGGCTCCAGCCAGCATGACGATCCTCTCCAGCGATTCCTTGGGCTCGAGCACGAGGGCCGCCACATCGCTGTTGGGCATCCAATCCACCCAAGTCGATTCCCATTTGAAACTCGAGCGCAGGTAGCGGCGAGCGAATGACTCGGCGCGCGGATCGGCCTCCACTCGAGCGACCCACTCCGCCGGGAGATGGCCCTCGAGCGGGGGGTGCAGGTTGAGCGACATCCACGCCTCGAAATGGGGTTCCTGCGGAGCGATTCCCACCCAAGACTCTGCGAGTTTTTGCCAGGCTTCTTTACTTGTGGTGCTCATGGGCAATCAAGGCGGGTTGCCGCACTCAACCAACCGCTGGTGGTTCGGGTGGATCGGTGCCAGAGGTCGCTTCAGGAGCGAGGGAAGTCTTGCGGATTTTCAGGAAAAAATACACAGCCGCCCCGGCACTGCCCAGCACAAGGAGGAGCGCGGCGGATAGGATGGCGAGGAGCATGCCTTGCGACTCCGAATTCACAGAAATCCCCAAGATTTTGCCCTGCTGCGCGCCGGCTTTGAGGGGGTTGAAAAAATCCACCTCGTCCGAGCGCACGAGCGTCACGGCGACCTTGTCGTAGTTGAGTCCTTCGACGCTGTTCATCACGAGTTGTTTGATCTGGGGGATCTGTGTGGTGGTGTCGAAACCGGGGCGGATTTTTAGAAACACCGAGGCCGAGGCGGGGTTGTTTTTGTTGGTGTAGGGATCGTTGCTCGGCAGCACGAGGATGACGCGGGCTGTGATAACGCCATCGATGTTGCTGAGCATCTCGGAGATATTTCCCGCCAAGGCGTGCATGAAACGGATCCGCTCCTCGCTGGGAGAGGAAACGAGACCGGTTTTAGGAAACATCTCGCCGATCCCGTCGAAGGTCTCTTTGGGAATTCCATACCATTTCAAGACGTCCACCGCGCTCGCGAATTGATCTCTCGGCACGGCCACGGCGAAGAGATTTTCTTTCACTGGCCGCTTGGTGGCCGAGATGCCGCGTGCGATGAGGAGCCCGAGCATCGTGTTCGCATCGCTCTCCGTGACATTGGTGTAGAGATCCTCCTTGCCGCAGGCGACGAGCAGGAGAGCAAGAAAAAGAACCATCAGGCGCTTGGCCACCAAACGCAAATTGCACAGGGCGTTGGAAAACTTGGAGAGATCGGAGATGTCTTGGGCGCTCATTTTTTCTTTTTGGCGGACGGCTTGGGCGTGGGATCGGGTTGCGGTATTTCCTCCACCGGCAGATTAAACGCAGCCGCCTCATCGAGGGCCTCCTGCTGGAGCGTTGCGGGTTGAAAATACTTGGAGTAGTCGCCTAGGTTTTTGGAGTCGATCTCCACGATGCGAGGGGTGATGACAAAAATGCGCTCGACCATGTCATCAACGCGGCCTTTGACCGAGAAGAGGTAGCCGAGGACGGGAACGCGTTGGAGCCAAGGGTAGCCGCTGGCCTGTTTTTTATCGAGTTTGAGGAAGAGTCCGCCGATGAGAAGGCTTTGATTCTTTTTGACCATGGCCTGGGTGGTGAGGGAGGACTGTTGCACGGTTGGGATCGAGCTGACCTGCCTGGCTCCCAGGTTGCCGTCCTCGATTTTCACTTGGAGGTAGATGCGTTCCTTCGCGTTTTCGATGGTCACGTGGGGGATGACTTGGAGGCTGAGGCCGGTGCTGACATTGAACAGATTGCTGACGTATTGGCCGGTGGAGTTGACGTAGAAGGTCTCTTGGCGGCTGATGCTGGCTCCGAAGTTGTCGAGCGTGAGAACCGTGGGGCGGGAGAGGGTGCGGGCCTTGTTGTCCTGTTCCAGAGCGTTGATGGAGGCCATGATCTGGGTGGTGCCGAAGACGCCGCTGGCAAGAATGTTCGGGGCGTCGGCGATCGCTGCAGCGTCTCCCGAGCGGGAGAGGATGGGGTTCAGGATTTCCGCGTCCTCGGCGGCATCGCGAAGCATATTGCCCTCATTCATGAGGATATCTGTGCGACCGGTGCTGCTGGCTGCGACGCCTCCGTAGCCTGGAACGCCTATTCCGAGGGTATTGACGCCAAGGCTGCGCGTGGTGCCGATGGCGAGATCAACGATGGCGGCGGAGATTTCGATCACGCGGACGGGGACGTCGAGTTCGGCGATCGCCTGCGAGTAGGACGCCATGTTTTCGCGGATATCGCGGATGACGACAGCATTGCGGCGCACGTCGGCCAGTATCGAGGCTTGGTTGGTCGAGAGGGCTCCGGGCGTGCCGCTGGAGTCGGAGGGTCGGAACGGGGCTGTGCTCGAGGGCGCCTGCGCGGGGGCGGCTTGTTGCGTGGGGGCTGGGGCTTGCTGTCCAGTTGGGCCAGTGTAGAAGCCAAGGCGCGCAGCCTCTGCGGCTTGCTGTGGGCCGAGCGCGCCGACCATTGGGCGGGGCTTGCCGGAGGTGCTGAAAACCTCACGGCTCGTGCCTCCAAGTTGTCCGTTCTGGTTCACAAGCTCGTTGAGAAGTGAGGCCACACCTTTGATCACCCCGGAGGAACCTCCCTCCCCGGTGCTGTTGCTCTCACCACCGCCCAGCACGACATCATAGGCCCAGGCGTAATTAAGCGGAAAGACCTCGATGACCATCTCGCCCTGCTGGTGGAATTGCTGCTGACTGTCAAGTGTCTCGGCAATGTATTTATTCACATCAACAAACGCAGGCAGGCCCGTGATGGAGAGAAGCGGAGTCCCGACCACATTGGAGATCGCCGAGCCGGGCGAGAGGATCCCCAAGCTGGCCAGCGAGGTCAACACGGCCTCCGGCTTGGCGAAGCGAAGTGCCACCAAGCTTGTCTGCACTTCCACCGGCGTTCCGATGTAGAGGATGCCGTTGGAGAACACCCATACCAGATTGAACGATCTGGAAAGTTGCGAGAGAAGATCACCGGGAGGGATGTTTTCAAAACGGCCGCTGATGCGTCCCTTCACATTCGGACTCACCACCGAGCGCACGCCGTGTTGCTGGGCGAGTTCGGAGAGCACATCCGAGACCTCGCGGTTCTGCGCCACGATGATGTATTGGATTTTAGGCCAAGGAATCGCTGCGGCAATACCCGCCTCGGCCTCGGCGCGAGCCCCATACGGGCCAAGAAGCCAAGCGAGCACTGGAAGAAAAACAAACCGGAAAAGTTGTGATTTGACGGAACGCATGCGGCGCTGGGAAAGTGTTCTATAGCCCACCCGCAAGCGAGACCTTTTTGGATAAGTCCGTGAGTTCGCGCAGGAAGGCCGGGAGGTCGGGCCTAGGCGCTCCGCCCGGTTCGGTAGCGGGGAGAATTTCGCTCCAGTAGATCAACCGCCCGGTCGTCGATTCATAGGCCGGAAAACCGCTGGCGCCAGCTTGAAACGGCTCCTCCAGCAACGACTCGATCCAAGGATCGTGAGGCTCGACCGGCAGCTCATGCAGGAGGCCGCAGAGGAAATGCCGCCCACGCTCGGCGCGGATTTCCACGATATGGCCGGTGTCGAGCACCCGCTGGAGCGGCAACGCACGTTCCTCCGCAGGAACGGCAAGGGCG
>Ga0247844_1002884_pt1 | contig 26682 bp, 23 predicted proteins | sample LaCtaG_FD_192421 | JGI IMG/M metagenome (GOLD analysis project Ga0247844, IMG submission 192421) | Freshwater microbial communities from meromictic Lake La Cruz, Castile-La Mancha, Spain - LaCruzMarch201714.5m_1 | ecosystem: Environmental > Aquatic > Freshwater > Lake | place: Spain: Castile-La...
TACCCAGCATGTGTAAGTTCAAAACTGTAAAAAATGAATTCTGTAAATGAAAACTATTCAAAAAAAAATGGATTAATAAAATCAAGCAAAAAATATAGGACTTTATAAACAGACTCTAATTAATAATTCATACAAAACATCGTAATAATATTTGTTAGATGATGAATTGTATTCCTTTGTTTTATTTCTCTTATACCACGCTTCATATTGAGTAGATAAGGTAATGATTTTATCAAGCTTTCTCATTCCAACCTACTTTAGCCTTCAGTTTGATAAACTCATCTAATTTTTTCTCAAAAGCTTCACCACTATTTTCACCTTTATTCTTCAACTCATTTAGCTCATTCTTTAAAGCAGCTACTTTCATCAATTCTGCTACCCTGTAATCATTGTTTCCCTCATCGGTGAGGTCAAATAATTTCATTAATATATCATCCCATTTTAAATACTTTGGGTATACAGTATAATTGTCAACATGACGTTCATTTAGGTAATTCGGTTCCTGAATTACGTTCGTTTTACTATCATCAAATTTTAATTCAATAATTTCCCATGGGTCAAATGATGAAGCAATAATAGGTGAGTGAGTAGCAAAAAAGAATTGGCAATTATCACCAAGACCGGTATAAAAATCAACAACTTTTTGTTGAAGGTTAGGATACAATGAGCGTTCCGGCTCATCAATTAATATGATAGCATTCTTAGGTTTAATCTCAAACAATGGCATTGCTGTGTCAATTATTTGCTTAGTTCCTGTACTCCAAAAGTTCCTATCCAAGGTTTTACCATCCAAGGTTTGTAAAAGAATACTCCCAATATGTAAAATAGATTCTCTATCAATATCAGTTTTAATTTTCACCCCTAAGTCAATAAGGATTTTGTTAAGTTCATTAGCGAGAATATCCAACGGATTGGGATTAGTATTTATCCAATCTTTATACTCTTCACTTATTTTTTCAATGTCTTTATGCTTGGAATTTAGTTTTAAAACGGTTTCTGAAATTCTATTTCTCCACTCCAACTCTGTTGCTTGATGTTTCTTAATGTCGCATAAAACAAAGTCCCATGCTTTAGAACTATCCTCGAAGGCAAAATCGATTGACTCGCCTGGTTCTAGGTTTTCTAAATACTCAATTCTTTCATTTTTCTTCTCATCTGAAATGCTAACAACACTTTCATTCGAAGTATCTTCGTTTTTACTAACCAATCGTTCTGTAGGGAAATTAATTAGAATTGGTTTATTTGTTGAATAATGGATAGTTTTTTCATTTTTCCATTTTTCAAACCAGCCATCAGTTGATATACTATTTAGAGTATCATAAATGTAAAATGCTGAAGGGTTTTTATCCTTTAAGAATATAAAATCGTTAAAGCTCATATTCATTTTTACCATACCCTCTTCAAGTGGACTTAATTTGACTCCAGTTCCAATCGCATTATCATTAGTTACAAAATATTTAATCAGCCTCAGCAAACTAGTTTTACCAGTTCCACTTTGACCAATAAAGCACACTTTATCCAATGGTTGTCCTGCTTTTTCGTGTCCAGCAGGATATGTCAAATCAATTTCTAAATCTTTAAATTGATTGTAACCTTTCAGTAATATCTTATTAATTTTCATACCTATAATTATTGAATAATGCTTATGACTATTTGTGGAGTGCTAATATTGTAATGATTAATTTGCCTAAAATGTTCCAACAAGCAAAACAATGAGTGGGTTTTGAGTACTTAAATCGAAACAGTACAAAGATATATAAAATTCGACAAATAGAAAATTATTGATTCTACTCAAATTTGGATTATTAATCACCCCCTCTCCACTTCCCTAAAAAAGCAAAGAGGGGATGATAAATTCATTAAACAGTTGCTGGTTTCTTGGCGTGTCCCTTGCTAAGTGCCATGGCATCCGAAGCTCGGCCAATACGGGCGTTCACTTCTTTTACAAAATCGCTGTATGCAGCTTCGCCATTCACCACTATCAGTGCGTTGATGCGTTCCTCAATTTTGTGATATGCCACATCCACATCAGCACGAACTTGTTTCATGCGTAGTTCGGTGCGGTTGGCTTCTTCCGAATTTCGGGTAGCTTCCAAAGCAATGAACACATTGTTTTGTCGTTCCAATTCGGCAATCCAATCCACAACGCCCAATATCACTAAATCCGCGGCAGCTTTGGTTCTCAAATCGGCAATTAAGCTGCTGATAAGTCCCGACTCATCGTCGTTGGCTTTGGGAACCAAATTGCCGTAACTATCCAAAATCACCATCACTCTTTTGGCTGCTTCACGTACTTCGACACTGAAGTGCTTCAGACTACTGTGTACCGAGTCTGTGAATCCACGGAAGGTAAAATCGCGATTGTAATCGGCAACTCCAATCTGTTCGGTGGTAGCACTTTTAGTAATCGCTACCAATGCCACGCCTTCGTTCTGATAGTGCGGAAGATACTGTGCATACCCATCCACAATGCCTAATGCAAGGGGTGTATACTTAATGATTGACTCGTTAAAGTCGGTTTGAAACTGGTAATGCGCTGCATTACGTTGGTTGTTTAAATGCAAACTGTTTAATTTCATAAGCATAATTTTGATGGTTAGAGGAAAATATAATAACTATTGAGAAAAAAAATCAAGTTTTCGGGAAAATTCTTTATCACAGGGTTGTGAATCTGGTAGCAAGGGGTCGGAAATGGTTTCACAATGTTGTGAACGGTTCGCCGAGGGGTCGGAAGTACATTCACAAGGTTGTGAAAGGTGTTCCGAGGGGTCAATTGTGCTTTCACACTATTGTGAGAGGTGTTTCGAGGGCTCGTTTGGACTTTCACACCATTGTGACGCTATTTTTTAAGCGAAAAGTTTAATTTCTCCTTGATTGAATGGGTCTGCTGAGGACTAAAGTAAAAAACAATACCCTATTTTTAGCATTTGACTTGCCAAAGATAGGGTATAATATTTAGAAAACAATATTTAATTTTAAAATAATCAAAAATATATAGAGTCGCACGCCGTGCATCCCTACAATTCATTATATATGCTTTGCGTTACCAATCCAGCAATGGTCAATCCAAAAATGGCGGGCATGTGCGAAGTAGTTCCGTTCACTTGAGCTTTGAGGCTGCACCATTCGTGATTCACCAATTCAGGGTCGCCGGGGCCATTCAGCGCTTTGGGACATAAACATTTTTCGGTGCCGCAAGATGCGTTTTCTCCAGCATTTTCGAGTAATTCGTCGCTGTACACACACATGAATTTTTTGCTTACCAACGTTTTGCTTTGACGAATCCGTTTCCGCAATGCTGCACCCAATGGGCACCCATCCACATTCCAAAATTCAGCTACTTTAATGCGGGTTGGATCCATTTTGAGAGCTGCACCCATCGACGAAAACAAGACGGCCTTGGTTTGCGTGGCCATGTGAATCAAATGGATTTTGTTGGAGAAACTATCAATGGCATCAACAATGAAATCATAATCGTCGAGCCCGAAACTTTCATGCGTTTCCTTGCTGTAAATCATTTGCAAGGCATTGATATTTGCTTTCGGATTTATCTCCAGTAAACGTTCTTTCAGCACTTCCGTTTTTACTTTTCCCACGGTTTTGGTAGTGGCTATTATTTGTCGGTTAATGTTTGTAACGCACACTCGGTCCGAATCTACAATGGTCAAATGCTGTATGCCCGACCGTATCAAACTCTCTGCACACCAACTTCCCACGCCGCCAATTCCAAATATAATTACACGCTTTTCGCGCACTTTGTCCATTTTGCTTTTTCCAATCAACAATTCTGTGCGTTGGAAAATACCCTTTTCAATACCCATTTATATAATTTATAATTAACAAGTAATAATTCAATTCAGACAGATTTCTTTTTTATGAATCAAACCTATTTTGAAAGCCACAAAGGTAATACGTTTCTTATAAAATAAAAGTTTCAATTCAAAAGTAAACAATCAAATGACGTTAAATTGATAACAACTCTACCTTATTATACATAAAACCCCACTAATTCAGTTTGAATTAATGGGGTTTAAAAAGGTTAGTTTATCGTTTTAATGAGAAATGTTCTGTCTAGAAATTCACTTTGAACTCTACACGTCTATTTTTTGCTTTTCCTTCAGAAGTTTTGTTGTCTGCCACCGGCACAGTTTCGCCAAATCCTTTTGACATTAATCTTGAAGCACTGATACCTTTATCTGTTAGGTATTTTTTCACTGCATCAGCCCGCTTTTGCGACAATTCAAGATTCTTTGCATCATCACCCACATTGTCAGTATGTCCATTAATTTCTAAATTGTAGGATTGATTTTCTTTCATTACAGTAACTACCTGGTCTAATATGCCATTTGACGATTTTTTGATTACATCTTTTCCGGATTCAAATTGAATGCCCTGCAATGCTTGGGTAAATATCTTCATTGTTGCCGCTTTTACTTCTGGACAACCTTTATTGGCTGCAATTCCTGCTACATCGGGACATTTGTCTAAATTGTCAGGCACACCATCATTGTCTCTATCAGGGCATCCATTAAACTTCAATAAACCAGCAACTGCAGGACATTTATCTTCGCTGTCTGGCACTCCATCTTTGTCAGTATCGGGGCAACCATTGAATTTGCTTAACCCAAAAACTTTTGGACATTTATCTAAATAATCCGCCACTCCATCGTTGTCTGTATCTATCGGGCAGCCATTAATATCTACTTTCACTTTATCTGGTGTATTGGCACAATTATCTTTGCTATCAGGTACGCCGTCGTTATCCGTGTCGGGACAACCATCAAACTTTGCCAAACCTGCTTCATCAGGACATTTATCCAAATAATCAGCCACTCCATCATTGTCACTATCAATTGGACATCCAAATATATTCACTTTCACCTTAGCAGGTGTATTCGGACATTTATCAAGTTTGTCACTCACACCATCATTGTCTGTGTCTTTTGCACCACCAAGTGTGAATACAAAACTTAGAATATGTTCTGCAAATACATCATTTTTGTTGTCCAATTTAAAGTTGTCATGCCTATCTTGGTTGGTAATGCCATATACAAACTTATATTGCAACGCCACATTATCAGAAAGATGATATTTCAAACCAGCACCTACAGGTACCAATAAGTCTGTTGGAAATGTATTTATTTTGTAATTTGTCCCACTTATTGTAGCATATCCAGCCAGACCAATACCTAACATTAGAAAAGGTGATAGTTTTGATGTTTTGCTCATTAAATAGCCATTGTTCAATTTGTAATTCATGAACATGTAAGCATCGTATTTATCGCCAATAAATCGATTTATAGCATCTTTTTCATAACCAAAGTGACCATAATTACCTTCCAAACCAGCATCAAACGAATTGCTAACAAAGGCTGCGATTGTAATTCCACCAAACAAATACGCAGGTTTGTTGAAATTGAATATACCATTGCCATATTCGCCGTTGTACTCATTTTTTCCAAAATTCAAACTTAAAGAAATTGGGTTTTCTTCAGTTTGTGCATTTAAAAATTGAGATGAAACCAATAAAGCAGCTAATAATATGTTCTTCGTTTTCATAATGTGATGAATTTTGAATTGTTTAAACTTGGATGTTAAGTCTTATTTTTTGTGTATAAATGAATTTTTTACTCGGTATTATTATTCATACAAAGTAAACCTAATTGCCAAAAATGCATAATAGTACAGACACTAATTTTAAACAGTGTAAACCATGAAACAATAATAGAATTTTAGTTTTTAAATATCTGCAACAATTCAAATCGATGTTTTTTTAAATTATTATTGTATATTAAATACTTTATATCTATATTTGTGAACAATATTAGAAATAAAAACAACAATCAACACTCATTCCTCATAATTCTAACGCAAACGACAACAAATTAGACCTTTAGAAAATAAACATTTTCTGAAAAATGAAATGATATTGAATTTATCGATTTAAATTAGTCATTCCTATTCACTATTTAATTAAAATAATATGAAAACGAAAACAATTCTATGCTTATTTCTGATTTTTTCATCATATCCAATGTTTGCTCAAGAAATAATTAAACAAGAAACCACTACAACTACCACTACTATAAGTACCGGTATCAATGCAAATGCAAATAACAATATCAACACAAATACTGTAGCTGAAACTCCTCCACCTAAAAAAGCAAAATGGTGGGTTGGTCCAAAGTTTGGACTTGATATTAGTTCGAAAACTTTATCATTTGAAGATGTAAAAAGTGGGTTAAATAAAAATTATCAGTTTGGAATTTTATTCCAATATGGACGGACATTTTATATTCAACCAGAAATATATTATGTCAGCTATAAAATCAACTCATTAACTACTCCTACTCAAACAAGTTCAAGTAACTTTGTAAAACTACCAGTTCTGGTTGGTGTAAAATTTCTTGACTTAGGTCTTTTTAGCTTGCATCTTACAACTGGTCCCTCTTATAGTTTTAAACTTGATGATAAGGATAGTTTTACTGGAACCAAAGGTTTTAGTTGGTTATTAGGTGCTGGTGTAGACGTTTTGGGCTTCATTACAAGTGATATTCGTTATACTTTACGTGATAAAGTTTCAATTGCAGATCAGATTTCACAGTTTTCTTCAGCCTCCAATACCCTGAATTTAACTGTGGGATTAAAATTGCGATAATTTTTCAAGAAGCTGATAATTCTTAAAAAATGCGCAAAAAATAATCAATACATTTTATATTGGATTTTGATTCATTCATATTCACAACTGTTTTTGTGTCTAAGTTCTGGTATAATTATATCAGAACTCTTTTTTTGAGGACATTTTGTAAATCTCAATGGAATTATTCACTGGGAAATTTTTCAGAAATGAAACTTGAATACCGAAAGTATTTATAAATAACGTAACATTAATGCTGCACAATTATTACAAAAATGTGTAAACTCTTAGTAAATGAGCAATAAATCCAATTTATATTTCAGAAATTGAATATAATTAGTTTTAAACTATTGGTACATACATCAAAAAAACGCTACTTTTGTAGTGCCATTATTTGATATGGTAATTATTCAAAGAATATTTTATGATGAAACCGATTATTGCACCTGTTGATAAACAAATACTAAAGCAAGAACTTACAATAGATTTGTTTCTACGACCTACCAACAAGGCACACAACGAAATTTACGTTATTACTGCTCACAATGCACCAAACGTGATGCGTGAAATCGGACGGTTACGTGAACTTTCATTCCGTTCGGGAGGTGGTGGCACTGGAGAAGAGATTGACACAGATGAATATGATTACATGGAGAAACCATATTATCAACTATTAGTATGGGATCCTGTGGCGTTGGAAATTATTGGTGGATATAGATATTTACCAGGTTCTGAGGTAGATTATGATAAAGATGGGCAACCAAAATTTGTGATGTCACATTTATTTACGTTTAGCGATAAGTTTATTAAAGAATTTATTCCTTATACTATTGAATTGGGTCGTGCTTTTGTGCAACCCGACTATCAGACCTCCAAAATGGGCACTAAGAGCCTTTTTGCATTGGACAATCTTTGGGACGGACTAGGTGCATTGATTCATTCGGTTAAAGATGCTCGCTATTTTATAGGTAAAGTTACGATATATAACAATTATCCTGTAACAGCCCGTGAGTTAATCTATGAATATATGTTTAGATATTTTCCTGATCCGGATAGACTAATTACTCCGAGAACCCCTATACATGTTAGTCCTAAAAACAAGGTTTTAGCAAAAAAACTTTTTGTGGAAAAAGATTCCAGCAGCAACTACAAAGCACTTCAAAAAGCAGTTCGTGCTGAAGGTGAGACTATTCCATCGATGTTTCATGCATATATTGGATTAACAGACACTATGCGGGTTTTTGGATCAATTTTCGACCGTAGTTTCGGATCGGTTTATGAAACAGGTATTATGATAACCATGGCCGACCTACTTGAAACCAAGAAAGCGCGTTATATCATGCCATATATCGAATATATGAAAAAGGTTATTGAAGAACGCAGAAAAGCAAAACAACTAAGAAATGCTGAGAAAAAAGCAAAAAAAGCCAGTAATAGTAAATCCAAATTGTAAAAAACAATATTTATACGCATTTGCTAAAAAGCTGCGAAAAGCATTTGTGTTTTTCGCAGCTTTTTTTGCGAAAATATAACCCACAAGTACATATAATTATTTTGAGGTTAAACTGTTTTGCTAACTCACCCTACTGATAAAAAAAACAAAATATCTGCAACTTATGGAATACGAAATAAAAGATTGTACTGAAAAGCATCTACCCGAAATATTGTCAATATTCAATGATGCGATATTAAATTCAACTGCATTATATGACTATAAAATTCGCACATTGGATATGATGCATATTTGGTATACAGAAAAAAAAGTAGCAAATTCACCAATTATCGGAATTTTTGATTTTGAAAATACATTGATGGGATTTGCTACTTATGGTCAATTTAGAGTTCGACCAGCTTACAAATATACTGTAGAACATTCGGTGTATATTCGGTTCGATAAACGTGGAATGGGATTTGGAAAAATACTGCTTCAAAATATTATAGCAAAAGCTGAAGAACAAAACTTTCATGTCATGGTAGGTGTTATTGATACATCTAATTCTGTTAGTATTAAACTACATGAAAATGAAGGATTTGAATTATGCGGAATAATGAAACAAGTTGGTTATAAATTTGGACAATGGCTGGATGCTGCTTTTTATCAATTGATTTTGAATACACCCAAACAGCCAGAGGATGATAAATAATCACATAATGAAATAAAACAACTATCATGAAAAAAACAGCATTAATCACTGGTGCATCTAGCGGAATAGGATTGGAACTAGCTCATATTTTTGCCTCAAAAGGCAATAATTTGGTTTTAGTAGCTAGAAGTAAAGAAAAATTGGAAGTGTTAAAACAAGAGTTGGAAAATAAATTTGGTATTTCTGTTTATAATATCGTAAAGGATTTATCTGAAATATCTTCATCAAAATCAATTTTTGATGAAATACAAAATCAAAATATTAGAATAGATTACCTTGTAAACAACGCTGGATTTGGTGATTTTGGTGTATTTGCAGAATGCAATTGGGACAAACAGCTAGAAATGATACAATTGAATGTTATAGCACTAACTTATCTCACAAGATTGATACTGCCAGTTATGATAAAGCAAAAATATGGAAAAATTCTAAATGTTGCTTCTACTGCTGCATTTCAACCTGGCCCAACAATGTCAGTATATTTTGCAACTAAAGCTTATGTTTTGAGTTTTTCTGAAGCAATTGCGAACGAATTGAAAGGTACAGGGGTAACAGTAACTATTCTTTGCCCAGGTGCAACTGCTACTGGTTTCAAGACTGCAGCGGCTCTTGAAGATAGTAATTTATTCAAGGGAAATCAGATTGCAAGTTCGAAAGATGTTGCCGAATTTGGATACAAAAAGATGATGAATGGAAAAGTTGTAGTAATTCATGGTTTAATAAATAACATTTTGGTTCAATCTGTAAGGTTTGCACCACGAAACATGGTGGCAGCAATTGCAAAATTAAAATTAAAATCAAAATAATTCTACTAATTATGTTTCAAATCAATACGCATTGAAAAATAATAGCAACTATATAAAATAGTTTTGGTTTACAGCTATATACACCAGTCTAACATTAAATTTAGTATATAATTGGTTGTCGAATCATACAAATCAACAACTTATTTGGAGAATAAATACCTAAATTAGTTTCAATATAAAGTAAATCTCGAACAAATAAAAAAAATATTTTCAAAATACGATGATATATTGTAATTATATACTATCTTTGTGGCTCAAATAATTTATTAAAACATCAACAATGAGTAAAGGAACAGTAAAATTCTTCAATGAGTCTAAAGGATTTGGATTCATCAGCGAAGAAGGTTCAAACAAAGAACATTTCGTACACATTTCTGGATTAATTGATCAAATTCGTGAAGGTGATACCGTAGAATTTGATTTGCAAGAAGGCAAAAAAGGATTGAATGCAGTAAATGTCAAAGTAATTTAGTATATATACTAATTGGCGTTTTTAACATCGGAAAAGTCTACCTTAATTGGTAGGCTTTTTTTTTGCATGAAATTGAGTTTCGGGAAACATATTCTAATGATTTGAATTTTCCTTCACAAAGTAAGAAGTAAGATTAAAACTGTCTGGTTTTAGCTCGAAGTTTTAATCTAAACTATTTTAAAAGAAATAATTGAAGTGATTAAAGTTGATATAAATACTTTTCAACAATATTAGGAATGCAAGTCAAGTTATTACAGCAGATGATAATCTGGATTAGCATACTATATGGTATCATAACTTCAAAAAATGCACATTGGCAGTAATGATTATTTTGCAAAATATCCATCCTGAAATATCACTATAATTTTGCAATAATTGAAACAGCAATTTCATTCATTTCTTGATTATCGAGTTTCAATTTTGGACGCTGAAAATTCATGTCATTTTCTTCGTTAATAGGTATAAGATGAATGTGTGCATGAGGCACTTCAAGCCCTATCACTGTAAGTCCAATTCGTTTGCAAACAATGGTCTTTTCTAATGCCAATGCTACCTTTTTGGCAAAAATAATCATATCACCAATTGTCGTGTCGTCCAAATTAAAAATATAATCCACTTCGACTTTTGGCACCACAAGGGTGTGACCTTTTGACAAAGGATTAATATCCAAAAATGCAAAAAAACGGTCGTCCTCCGCAATTTTATAACAAGGTATCTCGCCTGCAATAATTCTACTAAATATAGTTGCCATAATGGATAATTTAAGATTAAATTATTTTATAATGTAACACATTAGGCACAATACACAAAAAATAAATACCCAAATTCTAATGGAATTATTTATTATTTGAACTATTGTGCCTAATGGGATTTCTAATCAGAACGTATTAAAACGTTTTAATCATTCATGTATTAAAGAGTAATTTCCATGACTTCAAACTCCAATACCCCAGAAGGCACTGTAACTGTAGCTTTTTGCCCCACTTTCTTTCCTAGCAGACCTTTGGCAATGGGTGTTGTTACCGAAAGCTTGCCTTCTTTTAAGTTGGCTTCACTTTCCGAAACTATCATATAGGTCATTACTTGCTCAGTTTTGGTGTTTTTGATTTTCACACGAGTCAGAATCTGCACTTCCTTTGTGTTGATTTTGCTTTCATCAATCATGCGTGCAGATGCCACCATTCCTTTCACATTTGAGATTCTCATTTCCAATAGACCCTGAGCCTCTTTGGCTGCATCGTACTCGGCGTTTTCCGACAAATCACCTTTGTCTCTAGCCTCACCAATTTGTTTCGAAATAGCTGGACGTTGTACTCTTTCAAGCTCATTCAACTCATCTACCAATCTTTTATAACCTTCAGCGGTCATGTAATTTGTTGCCATAACAATTTCTCCTTATATTAGGTTCTTGTTTTTTGATGTATATAACAAAAAGAATTCCGACAGTATTGGCCGGAACTCTCATTCTAAGTCTTTGTTTTTTTATTTATGTTACAAATATACTTGCTTTTTTTCAAATGAAAGCCAATAGATTTGTGTTTAATAGCATTTTATGAGATTTATTTATTTGCAAACTGAAATCTATTTAATTTTCCAGTGAAAACATTCGTTCAACTTACTTATTTCTCATAAATATTGGATTAAACAAACGTACATTTCGGTATAATTGAAGTAGGTATTACACAATACAAGAATACAGTTTCTTACTTGAATTATTCTGTATAAAGAACTAATTTATTTTGATACAAAAAACAATGGGTAACTTCACAGCCACCCATTACACATTTTAACCTAAACCTTAACTATGAAAAATTTATCTGTTTGTTTACTATGCAAAAGTGAGAAAAATATTTTAATCTACCAAACAATTTAAAGATTATTTTCCGTTAAATGTGTAATAGGAGAAGAAATTACTAGTTTAATTGGATAATTTCAAATAGAAATGAAGAAAGATATCTATATTTAACGAAGTATGCATGCAAAAGTGCTCATGTATAAGTATATGGAAAGTATTCTGATTTTGGCACAATTGGAAATTGTATAATTTGACAAAACTTTCATTTCACTAAAAAATAAAACAGAACGATGGTAATGGTATAAAACAAAGTAATGGGTAACTTCACAGCCACCCATTACACATTTTAACCTAAACCTTAACTATGAAAAATTTATCTGTTTGTTTACTCTACAAAAGTGAGAATAATTTTCCAATCCTCCAAATAATCAATTTAGTTTTTTACAGAAAACACACTAAATGTTACTTGTCGACAATTAAATGAAAGATTATACGATTGAAAATCAAATAAATAACTATTGCAATGCAATAAAGTTAAATGTTATTAAAATACATTATTTCCGTAATTAAATTTTAAAATGTACCTTTGTGCAACAAAAATCAATGGAAAAAATAATGATAACAGAAGAACAAACAGTGCCTTCAACGGACTTTAAATCCGCTTTGAACGACAAAAAACTCTTTATTGAGACTTATGGCTGCCAAATGAATGTGGCCGATAGCGAAGTTGTAGCATCAATCATGGAAATGGATGGTTTTGCATTGACCGAAAACATTGCAGATGCAGATGCTATTTTCATAAATACTTGCTCGGTTCGCGATAATGCTGAACAAAAAGTAATTAACCGACTCAAGTCATTTGGAGCATTAAAACGCAAAAATAAAAAGCTTATAGTAGGCGTGATTGGTTGTATGGCTGAACGCGTAAAAGAAGAACTTATCAATGATCACGGTGTCAATATCGTTGTTGGTCCAGATGCATATTTAGACATTCCCAATTTGATTGGAATCGTTGAAAGTGGAAACAAAGCCATCAATGTGGAATTATCTACAACCGAAACATACAGTGATATTTTACCAACACGTATTGGTAAATCAATTTCAGGTTTTATTTCTATAACGCGGGGTTGCAATAACTTTTGCACTTATTGCATTGTGCCTTATACGCGTGGAATGGAGCGAAGCCGAGATGTAAATAGTATATTGAACGAACTCAAGGACTTACAATCCAAAGGCTACAAAGAAGTGACTTTGCTAGGTCAGAATGTAAATTCATACAAGATTGAAAACGAGGATGAATCATTAGTAGAATTCCCTGATTTATTAAGAATTGTGGCTGAAGCAGCGCCAGAAATTCGGTTCCGATTTTCAACACCACATCCCAAAGATATGTGTGACCGCATGCTCGAAACCATTGCAAAGTATCCCAATCTTTGCAAGTCCATTCACCTTCCAGTACAATCTGGCAGTAACAATGTGCTAAAACTAATGAAGAGAAATTATACCCGCGAATGGTATTTGGAGCGTGTTGCAGCTATTCATCGTATATTGCCGGACGCATCAATAAGTACAGATGTATTCTGTGGATTTCATAATGAAACGGAAGAAGACCATCAACAAACTTTGGCATTGTTGCGGGAAGTCAAATTTGATTTGGCATATATGTTTAAATACTCCGAGCGACCTGGGACTTTTGCGGCCAAGCGACTACCCGATAATGTACCCGAAGAAGAAAAGTTGCGACGCCTTGCAGAAATAATTGAGGTACAACGTGAAATTACCCATCAAGGAAATAAAAGAGACATTGGAAATACATTTGAAGTAATGGTAGAAGGTTTTTCGAAAAAATCGAAAGAACAACTTTTTGGAAGAACATCGCAAAACAAAGTGGTAATTTTCCCTAGGATTGGACGACAAATTGGTGAAACTATTCAAGTGAAAATCTTAAGCGCCTCATCTGCTGCACTTATTGGTGAAGTAGTGGAATAATTTTGGAATGGCAGGATTTCGATTCTGCCATTTTTTTTAATAGAGGCTATAAATCTGAAAGTTAAACACTGTGTCAATTGATTAAACCAGCACAATTAATATTTCTCAATTTCATTATTCCAAACTTCTGGATTTCATAACATTACAAGTCTAATGATTTTAATTCAAATCAATTAAAGAAATTTTTCCGTAATCATTTGCATTATCAAAATCAAATCATTACTTTTGTGGAAATTTTTCAGGACTTAATTGATTTATATAAGTAGCAGATTTACAGCGATTTTACATTGTATGACGCCAAATTATTTTACAAAATACACTTAAAGTACTTACACAAAAGTTCAATATTATTTTACAAGTATCAGAATACGAAACATCAAAAACGTTTTTTATATTTTCAAACTAAAACAAAAATCTATGTGGTTAATTGATTCCTCTATTGGGCGTAAGCTTATTATGAGTATCTCGGGAACTTTTCTCGTGTTGTTTTTACTTTTTCACAGTTGCATGAACATCGTTGTGATTATTTCACCCGAAGGTTACAATGCAATTTGTGAATTTCTGGGTGCTAACTGGTATGCAATTTTAGGAACAAGCATGCTAGCAGCTGGTTTTGTGATTCATATTTTGTATGCTTTGTTTCTGTCGTATCAGAACATGCGTGCTCGTGGAGGACAAAGTTATGCAGTGACGAATAATCAAAAAGGAATTAGTTGGTCATCGCAAAATATGTTGATATTGGGTGCTATCATTTTGGGATTTTTGGCATTACACATGTATAATTTTTGGTACAAAATGCAATTTGTTGAACTCACCGGCATCGGAGACATAGAAAACGCTGCAAATGGAGCGAAACATGTCAAAGATTTGTTCAGTCAATGGGGTTACTCTGTAGTGTATATCGTATGGCTAACGGCACTTTGGTTTCACCTTACACATGGAGTTTGGAGTGCATTGCAATCATTGGGTTTAAACAATAAAACCTGGTTGCCACGTGTAAAAGCAATTGCAAATATTGTTTCAACCATCGTCATCTTGATGTTTATGTCTATTCCTATTTATTACTTATTCTGTTGCGGTTCTTGCTGCTAAATAGTAAATTATAAATCATAAAATTGTAAATTGTATTATGGCAAAGAAAATAGAATCTACTGAGGTAGAAGCAACAAAAATAGATGCTAGAATTCCTGCAGGACCGCTAGCCGAAAAATGGAGTAATTATAAAGCACACCAAAAACTGGTAAATCCTTCCAATAAACGTCGCCTCGATATTATTGTTGTAGGAACAGGATTGGCGGGTGCATCAGCTGCAGCTTCAATGGCTGAGTTGGGATTCAATGTGTTGAACTTTTGTATTCAAGATTCTCCCCGTCGTGCGCATTCAATTGCAGCTCAAGGAGGTATCAATGCAGCAAAAAATTATCAAAATGATGGTGACTCTGTTTACCGTCTTTTCTACGATACTATTAAAGGTGGTGATTACCGTGCTCGTGAAGCCAACGTGTATCGTTTGGCTGAAGTATCAAACGGAATTATTGACCAATGTGTGGCGCAAGGTGTTCCTTTTGCCCGCGAATATGGTGGCTTGTTAGACAACCGTTCATTTGGTGGTGCACAAGTTTCACGTACTTTTTATGCCAAAGGACAAACTGGACAACAATTGTTGCTTGGAGCTTATTCTGCTTTGAGTCGTCAGATTGGAAAAGGTACAGTGAAATTGTATTCACGCTACGAAATGTTGGATGTAGTTGTAATTGAAGGCCGCGCTCGTGGTATCATTGCTCGCAACTTGGTGTCTGGAAAAATTGAGCGTTTCTTTGCGCATGCAGTTGTTGTAGGTTCAGGTGGTTACGGAAATGCATTTTTCCTATCTACTAACGCCATGACTTCCAACGCATCGGCAGCGATTCAAATGTATAAAAAAGGTGCCTATTTTGCAAATCCAGCTTATGCACAAATTCACCCAACTTGTATTCCTGTACATGGTGAATTCCAATCGAAACTGACTTTGATGTCGGAATCATTGCGTAATGATGGTCGTATTTGGGTACCAAAAAAGAAAGAAGATGCTGAAGCAATCCGTGCTGGAAAGAAAAAAGCAACTGACTTGAGCGAAGACGAACGCGATTATTATTTGGAACGTCGTTATCCTGCGTTCGGAAACTTGGTTCCTCGTGACGTAGCTTCACGTGCGGCAAAAGAACGTTGCGATGCTGGTTTTGGTGTTGGAAACACTGGATTGGCTGTATATCTTGATTTTGCTGAATCCATCAAACGCTTGGGTGAAGATGTTGTTCGTGCTCGTTATGGTAACTTGTTCCAGATGTACGAAAAAATTGTTGACGATAATCCATACAATACACCGATGATGATTTATCCTGCTATTCACTACACAATGGGTGGTGTTTGGGTGGATTATGAACTTCAAACTTCGGTAAAAGGTTTGTTCTGTATTGGTGAAGCCAATTTCTCAGACCACGGTGCTAACCGTCTGGGTGCTTCGGCATTGATGCAAGGTTTGGCTGATGGTTATTTCGTATTGCCATACACCATTCAAAATTATTTGGCCGATCAAATTCAAGTGCCTCGTATGAGCACAGAATTACCAGAATTTGCACAAGCAGAGAAAGATGTGAATGATAAAATCAAGAAATTATTGGCCATTCAAGGCAAAAAATCTGTTGATTCACTTCACCGCGAATTGGGATTAATCATGTGGGATTTTGTAGGAATGGGTCGTAACAAAGCAGGATTGGAATTAGCATTGGAAAAAATCAAAGCGGTTCGCAAGGAATTCTGGAGTAATGTATTTATTCCTGGTTCTGATGCAGATATGAACTCTGAATTGGAAAAAGCACTTCGTGTAGCTGACTTTATTGAAATTGGCGATTTGATGGCACGTGATGCCTTGATGCGCGAAGAATCATGTGGTGGTCACTTCCGCGAAGAATATCAAACTCCCGAAGGTGAAGCATTGCGTAACGATGAAGATTTCTCGTTTGCATCTTGCTGGAAATTCAACGGTGAAGGTGAAGAACCTATATTGTTGAAAGAAGCATTAGATTACGAATTCATCCACCGTCAACAAAGAAATTATAAAGCGTAACAAAGTAAACCAATGGAAAAAAATATAAATGTAACGCTAAAAGTTTGGCGTCAAGCTGGCCCAAAAGCCAAAGGCAAATTTGAGACCTATAAATTGGACAATGTTTCTACCGATAGCTCATTCCTTGAAATGATGGATGTGCTCAACGAACAACTTATTGGCCAACGCAAAGAACCTATCGCATTCGATCACGATTGTCGCGAAGGAATTTGCGGAATGTGCAGTATGTTCATCAACGGACATCCACACGGACCAGATGGTGAAATTACAACATGTCAATTGCACATGCGTGTTTTCAAAAACAACGAAACCATTACAATTGAACCATGGCGTTCGGCAGCATTTCCTATTATCAAAGATTTGATGGTAGACCGTGGCGCTTTCGACAAAATTATTCAAGCTGGTGGATACGTAAATGTAAACACGGGCGGTGTACCTGACGGAAATGCAATTCCAATCTCCAAAATTCATGCTGACGAAGCGATGGATGCTGCCTCATGTATTGGTTGTGGAGCTTGTGCTGCTACATGCAAAAATGGTTCAGCCATGTTATTTGTAGCTGCCAAAGTAAGCCAATTGGCATTGTTACCACAAGGAAAAGTGGAAGCTGCGCACCGTGCAAAAGCGATGGTAGCCAAAATGGATGAACTTGGATTTGGTAATTGTACCAACACAGGCGCTTGTGAAGCTGAATGTCCTAAAAACGTTTCCATCTCACATATCGCACGTTTAAACCGTGAGTTTTTGAGTGCTAAATTCCAGGACTAAAAAATTGAAATAAAACTTTAGAAAATACCGCTTCGAATACTCGAAGCGGTATTTTTTTAATAAATTCTCGTGTGAAAATAATGGATCAATGTAAATATCTGTTGGAGCAGTTCAATTCTGTCAAACTGAATTTAGATTTATAAGGATTATATGTTCTGCATATTTTTTTGATTATATGCTTTAAAGGCTACGTTTATATGGGTTACAGATAATCCACTCTTTACTTTATTCTAAATAATTTTTCTTGCTTAAGTTTTACTCCACCTACTTTTTACATTGATCCGAAATTTGACGTGATTTAATTTCACAAAAACTCCCGCAGTTCTATAAAAGGTGCGGGAGTTTTTTATAAAATTATTGAGTAGAAAATATCATTTAATGCTGATATTCTTCAATTTTATATTGATAATTTTCTATTCCAAAATCTCGTTATCGTGCATTTCTTTCATAAACGTGACGAAATCGTTTTTGCGGTCTGACTCCATCCATTCCATGCTTTTACGGGGGTGCGCATTTAATGCCCCTGATATTAAATAGGGAATGTGATATCCCCAATCTATTTGCTTTTGCATAGGATGTATGTGATCCTGAATGACTTGCAATAAAGGTAATAGTCTATATTTTGGATTTTTGAGGAATGCAATTAGAATTTCAATTGGGCAGTTCCCAGCTCCACGCCCTAGCCCCAATAAGGTGGCATCAAGCATTGTACAGCCTTCCATCATAGCAGTGTAAGTATTGGACATAGCCATTTGCATATTGTTGTGCGCATGAATACCAATTTCTTTACCTGGTAAAGCGGCTGTATATTTACGCACTAAATGTTGGATAGATTCAACGTACATGCTACCAAAACTGTCAACTGCATAGAATACAGGTACACGCGATTTAGCAATATCTTTCAGTGCTTCGTCTAATTCCAATTCACCAACTGTTGAAACTGCCATCATATTGATACACACTTCATAACCTTTGTCCATGCAATGATGCGCTAGCGCAATTGCCTTGTCAACTTGATGCACATAGCACGCTACTCTAATCATATCCAAGGCACTATCAGCAGCCATAGGAATATCATCGTGGTCAATACGACCAATATCTGCCATCGCCGACAATTTCAGTTTGGTTTCATTTTTTCCCACAATGCGTTCCAAATCTTTTTGATGGCAAAATTTCCATGGTCCCATTTCCTTGCGGTCGAATGCTTTTTCGCTGCTAAGATAACCAATTTCCATGTAGTCGATGCCTGCTTCAACGCATGCGTCATACACAGCTTTGACAAATTCATCACTAAATTGCCATTTATTCATCAGTCCACCATCTCGAACGGTGCAATCCATTACTTTAATATCGTCTTTGTACATGCTTTTTGATTTTGCCTTATCCCAATAAGGTCATTTAAAGTTAGTATTGTTTATTATTATTATAATTATAAAGAGAACATCATGAGGTGATTATATTTGATTCAAATCTCTTTCACTCAATATTTCCAATTCTTTTCCAATATTATGATCTACCAGAAAACGATAAATCTGTTGAAATGTTTCCTTGTCTAATCCTTGTTCTGCAGCCCATTCTCCACGTTGTTCAATTACTGCATTTTTGCGGTCTTGTGCAACTACACTTTCGACATCAGTTTTGAACTTCACAATTTCACTAACATACTGAAATCGAATTCCAAAAAGTCTGATAATTTCTTTGTCTAGAAAATCTATTTGATTACGAATTTCCTCTTTACTGGAACATTCGGAAGGAGATTTTAATAATTCCAAGGTGTGAAAACTTTTTAGTTTGTATAAATATCACACAAAAATATCACAAAAACTTCAAATACATAAATTAATTGACTTGTTTTTAGATTATTTGTAACTTAAAATGGCTCAATGTATATAATCAACCTATTTTCTATCAATTGATAATTGTCATTTTGATCAATAGTTACATCTTCACTTATTTAGATAAAACTATCTGTCAGCTCTATTTATTGTATTTATTTAATTTTGCAATCTAGGATTTTAAATTGAATTTCCAATTTTTTCTTTAAGAATATAATAACTGAACTGTACATTACCGATAAGATACCTTCTCCACATTCTTCGGGGCTCTTTGATTAAACGATAAAACCATTCCAACCCAATTTTTATCATCCAGTCAGGAGCACGTCTAATTGTACCTGCATAGAAATCAAAAACAGCGCCAATGCAACATAAATGACCGACTTTCAGTTTGCTGAAATGTTTGTAAGCCCATTTTTCCTGTTTGGGAGCTGTCATACCAACAAAAAGGACATCTGGTTCGAAATCATTGACAGCGTCAATCATTGCCCTGTTGTCTTCATCTGTGAATTCAGTTTTAAATGGAGGAGAGTAACATGCTAGTTTTATGCCCGGGTATTCTTTAGTAGCTTTACTGCTAATCAGTTGTAAAGTGTTTTCAGAACTGCCCAGAAAAAAACATTTGCCACCTATGCTGTTAATCCGATCCATTTCGTAATGGAATAAATCAACACCTGCAATTTTCTTTAGCCTTTCTCCTGTCAACAGTCGCATTGCCAAAACAACACTAATACCGTCTGGCAACAATACATCACTGCTCATAATTGCTTTATGAAAATCTTTGTCAGTACGAACCGTATTAAACGAATGAGCATTAAGGGTATTGATGAGTGCTCTTGTTTGTCTGATTTCTTTCAAAGACTGATTAAATAAAGTAAAATTTTTCAACATGATTAAGCAGTTTTACTTCTAGTTTTCATCCAGCATATTTCTGTCCAGCTTCTGACTTTAACCATTCGTCAAAATTTACACCTTCCCATGGCAATCCTCTTTCGAAATTATAAGGCCAGGGATAATGAGGCTGCTTGTTTTCATTGTCCCAGATATAATTCACTTTACATACCTTTACTGCCGGATTACCGGCATATAGTTCAAAGTCTCCTACATTTTTGTTGAGCAGTGAATTTGCCCCAACTATGCTATGTTTACCGATTGTAATGCCCGGTAAAACAACAGAGCCTGCAGCTATCTGGGAAAAGTTACCAACCTTTGAACCAATTAAATAGTTAGATGGCGGAATAGGGTCATTGGTAAAAATAACAAAAGGATATATGAATACGAAATTTCCGAAAGTGCATTTTGCAGAAATTTGCACGTGGCTGTTCAAACGACAATAATCTCCAAAAATCACATGTCCTTGAATGTCGCTCATGCTCCCCACTATGCAGTTCTGTCCAAAAATTGATTTCTCTCTTATTGAAACCAAATTGCCCGTTTTGAAGCAATCACCGAATATGCTGTCAGCATATATAATAGTTCCGCTTCGTATCAGGGATTCGGAACCAATTATTGTTTTCGGGTTTTCATAATTTTCATCATAATATGAATCAAAAGTGGGTTCACCTATTATGCAGTTTTCGCAAATTATTGAATTGTCGCCAATTTCAACATGATCATGTATAATTGCATTTTGTCCAATTCGAACGTTATGTCCAATGATTGCAGATTCGCTGACTGTGTATTTTTTCTGAAATCTCATAATGAATATTTTTAACTTGTCAATAAAATACAAAATCAAGATGGGCCAAATTTTGTTTTTTTTCCAGTGGAATTGATATTTAGATGATTGGCAAATTCTATCGATCTAGGTATCTTATAAAGGGCTAGTTTTTCCCGACAACGCTTCAGAATCTTCAACTCCATTTCTTGCTTATCGTATGACCCGTTAAGTATCACTGTGGCTTTTATGGTTTCACCAAGCAGGTTGTCGTCAACTCCTTCTACTGTGCAGTCTATAACTTCTGTGACGGTTAGTATCACTTCTTCTATTTCTTTTGGACTAACCCGGTTACCCCCAACCTTAATGATTTCTTTTTTTCTTGATACTAAATAGATATAACCGTCACTGTCAAATATAGCTAGATCTCCCGTATAAAGACGGCCATCTCTTAAAACTTCATTGGTGGCTTCCGAATCGTTCAAATATCCTTTCATGATATTCCCCCCCACAGCTACAAGTTCGCCCACTTCGCCCACTTGCACAGGTTCATTTTCTTCATTTAAAACCATAAGCGTTACTCCAGGAATTCCTTTACCAATAGATCCCATTTTTGATTTCAATAACTCTGGCTGCAAATAGGATAAACGTGCTGTTGCTTCAGTTTGTCCATACATAACATAAAAATTGATTTCTGGAAAAATTTCTATAAATTCTTCTATAAATACATTATGAAGCTTTCCGCCAGCTTGGGTTACATATCTAAGATTTGGAAAAAAGGTTTTGGAAAATGTTTGAGATTTCCTGAGTAGTATCTGATAATGACTCGGAACACCTGCAAAACCAGTACACTTGTACTTGTTAAGATCTTCAATTACAGATCCTAATAGGAAAAAGCTGTTGTTCAAAACTACAGAAGCACCAACTTTAAGATGGGTATGAAGAAGCGATAATCCATAACAATAAAAGAATGGCAGTACAACTTCAATAATATCGTTAGATGTCAGTTTAAGGTAGTTGACAATGGAGTCAGTATTCGTACATATATTTAAATGACTTAACATTACTCCTTTAGGAACGCCAGTAGACCCAGATGTGAATATTATTTCAGCAATGCGATTGTTATCAAAAACTTTAGATTTTTTGATTTTTGTGTTTTGAGTTTGTTGGAGGATCACTTCTAAATCCGATTCAGTAATTATAGAATTGGATATGTTTAATCCTGATTTTATATGCTTTGATAAAAAACTCAATTTGCATTCCGTGAGTGCTACAATGTAATCGAGATTACTCTGCTCAATTGATGAGTTTAAGGGGATGCAGATATTGCCTGACTTTATTATCGCTAGATAAGTAGTAACAAAGAATACTGAATTTTGACTGAGCAATATTATTTTATTATCCTCACCAATATTTTTTGTGAGGTAACCAGCCAATGTTAAGCTGTTTTCATACATCTGATGAAATGAAGCTTCTTCTTCCACACCTAAAATGAAATTTTTATCCAGTATTTTTGAATCGCTGAAAAAATAATCAAATGCATTCATGGCCTCAACCTAAAAATGTTAATTACAAGGGTTAAAAAGGTATTTGATTTCAAGTTCCGAGTTTCTCAGTTTTGGAACAGTCGTCACAAGAAAGATTCTTTTGCTTGCAAAATTAATAGAAGATAGGTGACCTTCTAAGATATTCGGTTGTTTTTCTTTTTCTCTCAAAGTTTTTGTAAGTATTGTTAATTTCATCTGCTGATTTTCCAATTGATAGTGCAACTTCGTCCGGTTGATAATTATTTTCCCAACCATACCAAATTAAATCCATCATTTTAAAAGGTAATTGGTAGAAAAACTCTTCCTGAGTTTGCTCAGCGCTATACGTATCTGTCGTTGGAGTTCTGTCAATTATTTCTTGAGGAATTCCAAGGTATTCAGCTAGCTGATACACTTGTGTTTTATATAATCCTGCTATTGGCATTACGTCAGCCCCGCCGTCTCCATATTTAACAAAAAAACCTTGTTCCACTTCATGCTTATTCGGAGTGCCAATTACAGCGTAATGGAGTCTTTCTGCATGATAGTATAGCATTGACATTCTGCATCTTTGCTTGAAATTTGAAGATGCTACAATTTGCAGATACTCTTTTACGGGAAGAAGTTTATTTTTCTCTTGTTCGTCTGGAGTGATAACTGTAACAGAAAATATTGGTGGAATATTCTGATCAATTTTCTGCTTAATTACAATTTTTGCTTTGTCTGCTTCAGGATTGAAATCTGGTATCACGTTGGAGATTGCCTCATCACGCCGTTTATAACATTTAAAGCCCTTAAGAGCAGGGGTAATATCTTCTACAAGTGTTTTTACAGCAAATTTCTCCGCCAGCTTACGGGCAAATTTCTCACTTTCAGGGCTTGAGTCTGTTTCAGGCATCATTATTCCTAATACATTCTCGGCACCTAATGCCCGAACTGTTAGAGCGAGTGAAACCGATGAATCTATGCCTCCACTAATTCCGACTACTGCACCTCTACGATTTAATTGATGAAATACATCTTCTCGTAGCTTTGCTACAATTGTATTGCAAAACGACTCAATATCATCAATCCGTAAAATATTAGCTGAGAAAGGTTTATTGTTTGTTTTCATATCTAATGTGTTTATTTATTTTTATAATCTAAAACGAATATATTGCAATTGACTAAATCTGATTCGGATAAGGGTGAAATATTCCTCTTCACAAAAAGGTGGTCAAGTATTTGTGTAGATAGAATTCCTGTTAAGGCCATATTATCGATTTCTGAAATATGATTATTTGATTTTAGTTTATTGACAAGCTGACTTACTTTTTCTGGATTGAAAATTCCAGCAGAAAGCAACTGACTTTCAGTTAGCATCTGATTTACGTACTTTGGTGCATTCTCATTAATAAAACATTTTAAGATTGGAGCTCGGTACGCTTGTTTCGATCTTTTGATTATTTGATCGGGCAACTTACCAGACATCATTTTTTTTAAAAGAACCTTTTCATTTAGCCCATTTAATTTATAGTGTGGTGGAAGCTTCATGCAAAATTCTATTACTCGATGATCTAAAAACGGATACCGCCCTTCCACTGAATTAGCCATTGCCATTCGATCGCCCTGCGACGACAATAAATAACCCGACATAAAAAGTGTCAGTTCAATCCATTGTGCCCGTGATAAAAGATCAACTCCCTTAAGCCTACTTTCAGATTTCTGCGCTAGCTCATTTATCGGATCATAATTATCGGTCTTACTTTTAAAATTCTCAGATAAATAATTCTTAAGGTGAGAGGTATTGTTCCATCTTATTAAATGAGAATAGATTGGCGATTCTGTTTCTTCCAATTTGTATCCGTAAAACAATTTTAAAGCCATGCTATTTGCGGTTTTCATCTGGGGAAGATAAGGATACAGTTTTTTTAAAAGAAGCGGTCTGTATTTTGATGTCGGATCTTTTGCCCAAAATTGCCTGATTATAGCTTCTTTGAAAATATTATATCCGCCAAGCAGTTCATCAGCGCCTTCTCCAGTAATTACAACTTTGACATCTTGACTTCTGACCAGCCCTGATAATAGTTGCATTGGGGTAGGAGCTGTTCGTAGTAATGGCATTTCTGTATGCCAGACTACATCAGAGAACTTTTCAGCTATATCGCTAGAACTACATGTTATTCTGCTGTGGTTGGTTTTGAAATAGTCAACCGCCAAGTCCTGATATGCGCTCTCATCAAATTCATCATCTGTAAAACCAATTGAAAAAGTTCTGAGATTATCTGGAATAATATTTTTGATGAAAGATGTAGTAATACATGAATCAATTCCCCCGCTTAAATAGGCGCCAACCGGTACATCTGCACGCATTCTTATACGTACTGCATCTGAAAAAAGTGTTCTAAACTCTTCTATAGAATCATTTAAGCTTATATTTCGAAATTCTTCAGGCCGATACACCGGCAGCTGCCAATATTCTTTATCATGCATACCGCTTGAATTCACAGTTATACAATGCCCGGGAGATACTTCAAAAATGTCTTGAAAAATAGTATCGGGAGTTAATGTTGTCCAAAACGTAAATGCCTGTTTCATTGACTTTGCCGAAATTTGTGCATTCACTCCGGGATATTCGAGCAGTGCTTTAATTTCCGAAGCAAAAATCACTTCCTCTTTCAATGTCGTGTAAAAAAGCGGTCTGATTCCAACTCGGTCTCTTGCCAGAAATAATTCCTTTTTAGTGGAGTCCCAGATTGCAAATGCAAACTGACCGTTAAGCATATTTAGGCATTCAGAGCCATATTCCTCATACAGATGTAGAATAACCTCTGTATCGGTGGTTGTTTTAAAATGGTGTCCTTTGCTTAGCAAACTCATTTTCAGTTCCACATAATTAAAGATTTCTCCGTTGAATACAATCCAAAGTGAATCATCTTCATTCGACAAAGGCATACCTCCCGTTTGAAGGTCAATAATACTCAGTCTGACACTTCCCAATCCGATTCGCTCAGACAGGTATATCCCGCTATGGTCTGGCCCCCTATGTTTTATCCGGGTAAGCATACGTCTTAGTATCCACACGGCTTCCTCTTTTTTTTTGCTAGAATAAAAACCTGCTATTCCACACATAAATATAAAACTTATTAAATGTATTCCATTGATAATAATTTACTCAATATAAAAACTGTTCCAGGGTTTTATTACCACTTTTACAAACTAGCTAGAAGTCATTGCAAGCATTATAATAAAGGTTGCTGACGTAGGAGCGATGAGGTGAATGAAAAATGGCAGATTCTAATCATTTCAAATAGTTACCTGAATGGGTTCTGTGATGTATAATTTGTTGTTTACGAATAATGAAATATTATTTACGGTTTCGAAATTTTCTTTCAATAATTCGTTATCATTTACTTCCACGTTAAATTCCATTTTAATGAATTCAATCAAAAAAAGTAATCCCATAGAGTCGAGCAGACCTTGTTCAAAAATCAAAGTGTCGTTCTTAATTAACTCCTGGTCTGTCAAGGCAGCTTTAGCAATATATTGCCTAATTGTTTCGTGTATTTTTATTGAATTTTCCATGTGAATTATATTTTTATAGTTAATAATAATGACTCCGAGTTACTTATGTTTGGTTGTGTAATGATTAACGGTTAAATCTGTTGTATTTATAATAATGACTAAATTGAGTCTGTAGTTATATGATTAATTGTTATTTGCCTTGAAATTAATTTTTCCGCAAAGGCGTAAAGATGCATTTCTTACTTTATGATAATCTTACCTTTGCAATATGTCATTGACTAAAAACGTGAATAATATTGCCGTTTTTCTTTATTACTTAGAGTCTGTTTATAAAGTCCTATATTTTTTGCTTGATTTTATTAATCCATTTTTTTTTGAATAGTTTTCATTTACAGAATTCATTTTTTACAGTTTTGAACTTACACATGCTGGGTAAATTTCAA
>Ga0247844_1002885_pt1 | contig 26675 bp, 19 predicted proteins | sample LaCtaG_FD_192421 | JGI IMG/M metagenome (GOLD analysis project Ga0247844, IMG submission 192421) | Freshwater microbial communities from meromictic Lake La Cruz, Castile-La Mancha, Spain - LaCruzMarch201714.5m_1 | ecosystem: Environmental > Aquatic > Freshwater > Lake | place: Spain: Castile-La...
GTTCTAAGCTCCTATCTGGAATTATATCAATATGATGTGACACTGGCAAATGACGGTGTGAAAGGTTGGAATGCTTTTAAAGATGGAAAATTTGATATCTGTATTCTTGATGTTATGATGCCTGAGAAAGATGGGTTTACTTTGGCCAAGGAAATTTTACACGCTGATCCTTCCATGCCATTAATTTTTTTAACCGCAAAGTCGCTGAAAGCTGACGTTTTGGAGGGTTTTAGAATCGGTGCAGATGATTATATCACCAAACCCTTTAACTCGGAAGAACTTCTTTTACGAATAAATGCCATCTTAAAAAGGAAAAGAAGCAATGTTCCTGAAAAGACTGTATCCCAGGAAGTTAGCAGATATTATACGATTGGGGATTATCATTATGATGCAGATCTTAGAATTCTGGTATATTCAAAGTCTGCGAATCCAGATCAAAAAGTGAAACTTTCTCCACGCGAATCAGCGCTTCTTTGTTTATTTGCAGATAATATGAATAATGTGGTGGCAAGAGCCGAAGCGCTAACTAAAATATGGGGTGATGACACCTATTTTACGGCCCGCTCAATGGACGTTTTTGTTACCAAACTTAGGAAGTTGTTAAAGGAAGATCCTAATATTGAAATTGTTAATATTCATGGAAATGGTTTTCAACTTCGGGTTCTTTAACATGGTTATCAGCTAAATTTTCGGTTTTATGTTCTATAAACTTTTTATCAAGCCCGTTCTTTTTCTCTTTCCTCCGGAAACAGCGCACGGATTAACGTTGTTTTTATTTAAAGTTTTATTGAAAATTCCTTTGATTGGTGGCTTGTTCAAAATGTATTGTTCCTCGGAATCTAATGTTTCAGTTGTCTCTTTTTGTAACCTTTCTTTTCAAAATCGCATCGGCCTGGCTGCAGGCTTCGATAAAAATGGTGAATACCTGAATGAAATGCCTGCTCTCGGCTTTGGGTTCATTGAACTGGGTACAGTAACTCCCAAACCTCAAAATGGAAATCCTCAACCCCGCTTATTTCGCCTGCCAGGTGATGACGCTCTTTTGAATAGAATGGGGTTCAATAATCGGGGAGTAGATTTTCTTGTTGAGCAATTGATAGCTTTCTCACGACCAAAAGGGCTAATAATTGGAGGGAATATTGGAAAAAATAAGGATACGCCGAATGAAAATGCGTTGGATGATTACCTCATTTGCTTTGAAAAATTATTTCCTTACGTCGATTATTTTGTTGTCAATGTAAGTTCCCCAAATACGCCCGGACTCAGAGCTTTGCAAGAAAAGGAACCTCTCACGCTTATATTAACCGCACTGCAACAGGCTAATATTAGGATGATTGATAGTAAACCTATCTTTTTAAAAATAGCTCCTGATTTGGAATTATCTCAAGTAGATGATATCATCGAAGTGGTTCAATCGACGAAATGCCATGGTTTAGTTGTTTCAAATACAACGTCTGATCGTACGAATCTATCTACTGAACAGTCGTTGCTTGAATCCTTTGGTTCTGGAGGGATCAGTGGTAAGCCTGTTCGTGAAAAATCAAATCAACTGATAGCCTATATTTTTGAAAAAACAAAAGGAAAGCTGCCTATTATTGGGGTAGGGGGTGTTTCCTCAGTAGAAGACGCGAAAAATAAATTGAACGCGGGAGCAACACTCATTCAAATCTATACAGGCTTAGTGTATGAAGGTCCGTTTTTAGTTAAAAACTTAGTTAGTGGAACAAATAAATAATTTGCTGCCTTTTTCCTGAAAAATTGTTACCAACTGCCACCAGCACCACCTCCGCTGCTTCTGCCACCGCCCCAGCTACCACCTCCGGATCTTCCACCACCGGAACCACCATTACTACTTCTGACTTTTTTAGGAATAGTATTTATTTGTTCCCGTTGGTTTCCGCAATGTAAACAAGTAAAACGCTGAAGTTCCTCTCCAGTATTTGAATAGGTTGCTGCTCTTATGGTTGTTGAATTGGCCAACTTCTCCGTTTGAAATTTACAGGAAGGACATTTTACATAACTTTTTGGAGATTTTACATACCTCAAAATCGAAGGCTCAACCCCTTCACCTACCCAAACGTCATATTCTGCCACCTGCAATTCAGCCTCTTTAGATTGTCCTGAATTCAAATAGTTATTCGACTTGTTTTCCTGTTCTTTGCTTAATTGCACTCCATGGGGTTCTTGAGGAGGCGTATTTCGCCATTTTTTCATTTCCTTTCTGACAAACCAAAGGATACCCAAAAATGGAATGGGAAAAATGAAGGCGAGGGGCGTTATATTGTATTTTTTGAGTGTATGATATTTCTTGTAAGGTGTTTCATCTTTCTTAAAACTTCTCCCTAAAAGCAACAATATGATACCATTAACGAAAGCAGTCAGATAGCTATAAATTTGCAAAAAGAAACCGCCTTCCCCTTTATTTTCCTTTTCCTCGTATTCAATCGCATTTTCAGGATTTTGAATTATGGAGGAAATGGCATTTATTCCTTTTAATAAACCTTCCCCATAAGCCTCGTTTTTAAAGGAAGGAATTAATTCGTTGGTTATTATTCTTTTGCAAATGGCGTCTGGCAAAATGCTTTCCAGTCCATTACCTGTTTCAAACTCAACTCTTTTTTGATCCAGAACAAATAATATGAGTAACCCATTGTCCGCCCCACTTTTTCCTATTCCCCATAAATTAAACAGTTTATAGGCAAAATCCTTAGGTATAGCTTCGCCTATGGAAGGCAACATAACTAAAGCTACCTGATTACCAACACTGTCCTCCAGAAAGGTTAACTGATTATTTATCTGGTTATAAGTTTCTTCATCCAATATGTTAGATGGATCACTGATGTAACTATTATTTTGAATCTTCGTATTAGGTACCGATTCGGGGGTAAAGGTTTGCCCCGACAGGTTAGCCATCCAAAAGAGGGAAAAAGCTATAATAGGTAAGAATTTACATTTCATGAGGTTGTCATTTTTCTATTCAAAAACTGATTTTTTCAAACCAACAATTCTGACAGCATTTTGATAATAAATCTTTTTCAAAATTTTATCTGGAAGATGTAAGCCATACATTTTCCAAAAGGCATGATATTTTTTGTAGTAAGGAAAGTACTCATCGGCAGTTTCCAGTACCCTGAAATAAGTAAAATACTCCTCTGGATTATAGGCATCTTTTCCAAAAAGGATCCTATCCTGGTATTTTTCAAAGAAGGCACTGGCACGTCTTGGTTGTCTCCCTAATTCGGCGATAACTGCGCCAAATTCAACATTTACATGAGGAAAAACATCTAAAAATCTGGATAAGGAATCCAGATCATTTGCCATCCATCCGAAATGAGCATTAATAAAGGTCGTTTTTGGGTGTTTTTGGAAAACATGATGTTGCTCCTTGATTAGGGTTGAAAAAGGAGCCGGGTCGGTATCACTTCTTTTTCTTCCCGGATGCGTTTTAAGCTCTAACCAACGTTCATTTGTTTCGTCAAAAGGTTCCCAAAACTGTGCGGGATCTGCGGAATGAATCAAAACGGGGATACCAAGTTCTCCACATTTTGCCCAGATAGGATCTAACCTAATATCGTCAATAGCGACTCGTTGCCCCGCTTTATCTTTTACGCTAAGGCCTAAACTTTTAAATATTTTTAGCCCTTTTGCGCCATTTTGTACGTCAAATTCGAGTTGTTTTACGGCATTTGATGTCCAGTCAGCTTCATCTATACCGTTGAAGCTAACATTTGTAAAAATGGCAATTCTATCTTCGGCACCATATTTCTTTACATTTTCTACCATTCCTTTCAATGCATTTCCACCTCTGCCACTAAGGTTAATACAAACGCCCATATTGAGGGAGTCCATTTCCTTTAGTAAAATAGTCAAATCCTGAGTAGCCATATTCCAATGGTGACTATGAATATCAACAAATGGAAATTTTGATTTTAATAAAGCATGTTTCGGAACTTTTAAAGAAGAGGGAGGGTCATATTTTTCAAAATCCATCTTGTTTTCCTGTCCCTGAAGAGTGGAGGTTATGGCAACAAAAGCGAGGAGAAAAAAGGTGTATTTAAAGGTGGGCATAGGTTAAATTTTTTACAATATACGGATATGTTCCCAATAGATGATAGGTTATTGGAGGATTAACAAAGCTTCGTAAACATCGGGATATTTTTTATCGATGGTGAATCCTTTTTTTATAAAAAGTTTAATCATCGACTCATTATTCGGTAGTACGGAGGCCACTATTTTTTTTATACCCCGTTTTTTGGCAATATCCAGAATGTGATTAGTTAGCATAAGGCCCAGTCCCTGCCCTTGCCAATGGTCAGCTATGAGAATTGAATATTCGGCTGATTCTCTCCAGGCATCTTCGATAATACGAACGATTCCTATGATAGCCTCGGGTTTATCTTCTGTTGGAGGAATCGTAGCGACAATGGCTATTTCTCTATCGTAATCGATGTGAGTAAAACGGGTTAACCAGGTATGATCTATTTTGGGTATGTAGCCGAAAAATCGCATATACAGGGTTTCGCGGGAAACATTTTTGAGCATTTCGGCCAGGCCAGGTTCGTCTTCTGGCCTTACAGGTCGACAATGAACGGACTGGCCTAAACGAAGATTTTTATCTAAGCAATATTCTTTTCCAGGGTAGGGAGAAAGGGCCAGGTGTCGGAAATGTTGATTTGTCGATTCGTTTGTTTTCTGTAATCTCACCGATACGTGCAAAGCCATGCCGCTTTCATTATCCATGCGGAATGGATTAATTTCTACGGCTGCTATGGCTGGAAAATCCATAAGGAGATAGGAAAACCGGTGTAACCAGAGATACAATTGGTTTAATTGTACGCCCGATTGGTTTCGGTAACCCTTTAGGAGGGTAAAAAGGTGGGTTCCTTCTACCATTTGCTGAGCGAGCGCCATATTCAAAGGAGGAAGACCGACGCGAATATCCGGAAAAACTTCCTTATCCCAACCGCCTTTTCCAAAGAGCATCAAAGGTCCGAAAGTAGGATCTTTGTAAGAACCAATAAACAGATCAAAGCCCTTAAGTACCATTTTTTCAATCCGAATGCCTCTAATAACAGCGGTGGGATGTGCTTTTGAGCAACTAAGTATCATATTTGTCCAGATTTCGGTCATTTCATTCACATCCCTAATGTTCAAACGAACGCCGCCCACGGCTGTTTTCTGTAAAATATCAATGGAATCGATTTTCATTACGATAGGGAAACCTATTTTCTGTGCAATACTTTTAGCTTCTTCTACCGAAGTACTTAAAAAGCTCTCAATGACCGGAAAGCCATACGCCAAAAGTAAATCATGACCTTCTTTTTCAGAAAGTAATAATCTGTTTTCAACTAAGGCTTTATCGATAATCCCTTTTGCTGCCTTTTGATCTGCATTAAAGTCAATAGGAATAGAAAGTGGCGTTTCGTATATTAGTTTCAGATCCAGATGATATTGGTAGAGCCTCATTAATGCATCAATAGCACTTTCGGGGTAGGGATAACAAGGAATTTTCGCTTGTCCTAAAATCCTTCTCGCCTCAGCCACCTGGTTTCCGCCCATCCAAACGGTGAATACCGGTTTTCTTAAAGGTTTTAATTGAGTAATGGCCTGAGCAATTTTCAAGGCCTCACTTTTAAGATAAACGGAGTAAACGACGATGATGGCATCCACGGCATCATCATTTAAACAAATCTTTAACGTCTCGGTATATCTATTTGTGTCGGCAAAATTACCCACATGAATAGGTCGGTCAGCGGAAGAAGAATGAGGTAAAAGGGTATTTAATTTTTCAACGGATACCTTAGATAAAATACTATGCTTCCCCCCTCTTTTTAACAAAGCATCCAATGCTAAAATGCCTCCTGCGGCAATATTGGATAATATCACCATATTATTTCCTGTGGGTCTGACAGAATTGGTGGCAGCCAGGCCCATATTAAATAACTGAGCTATGGTATCGACCCGGATAATACCTGCTCTTTGGAAAGCGGCATCGTAGGCAAAATCTTTTTCTTCCTCCCAGTCTAAAACAGAGGAGTTCCAGTCTATATCCTCTTTCTTTCTATTTGCCTTTAAAATAATGATGGGTTTATTTCTTGAAAAAGACCTTGCGGCACTGAGAAAGCGACGTGCATTAGGTAACTTTTCTATATATATCAGAATGCCGGCGGTATGAGCATCTGTACCTAAAAAATCAATACAATCTGCAAAATCAATATCACCAGCCAATCCAAGGGAAATTACCTGACTGAAGCCCACTTCCCGTTCGCCGGCCCAATCAAGCATGGCCTCTAGCAGAGGACCGCTTTGTGAAAGTAAGGCTAAGTTCCCTTTTCTAACTTCAACAGGCATATTTGTGGCATAGATCATCTTGTGAGGATGAATGTAGCCAAGGCTGTAAGGGCCAAGCATTCTGATTTCTCCTTGTTTACATTTTTTGTTAATGTAATCAATAGTTGCTGCATCTTGCGTATCAAAATCGGGTCCAAAAAACAGAATACTTCCAATGTTGGCCTCGACACATTCATCAACAACTTGTCTTAAGACCCTAAAAGGAGCACAAAAAATAGCTAAATCAGCTGCCTCTGGAATTTTCCCCACTTTGCTGTAAGCAGGCATTCCCAAAATGGAGGAATGTTTAGAACTCACCGGATATAACGAACCTGGAAAACCATGTCGGGTTAAATTTTCCATGATCATTCTGCCTGCACTTCCCTCCCTTTCCGATGCCCCAATGACAGCGATGCTTCGGGGTTCGAACAACTGTTCTAATTTTTGCCTCATAAGGGTTTATATTTTCCAAAATGGTTTTAAAAAGCCTAAAACACAATGTAAATTCATTTCATAAGTTTCCCATGCTCTCAAACCTGAAATGCTTTTTTCTGCGGTGTATGGAATATTCTGTCCGTTCATGCCTGCAAGGAAAGAGTATATGCCTCGTTCCAACGCTCCGGGATGATACCCACCTTCCAGCACGGCAAAAGTATTAGTAAAGGAGGAGGCAATCATTTTGCCAATTTGATAGAATGCATTAGGGGATAAATTTAACTGTAAAAGCGGATCTTCTTCGGCCCCATCAAAACCTGCAGAAATAGCTACAACGTCTGGATTAAAAGACTTGAAAATGGGTAAAAAATGAGAAAAAGCATCTAAGAAAATGTCGTCTCCTGAGTTTGGAGGTACACCCATATTCATGTTGAATCCCTTCCCTTTTCCATCTCCAATGAGGTGTAGGTCACCCGTTCCCGGAAAGGCAGGATGCTGATGAATGGAAAAATAGAGGACTTTGTCCGTTTCGTAAAAGATATCTGCGGTGCCATCGCCATAGTGACCATCAAAATCAATGATTAATACTCGTTTTCCTTCTCTGACCTTATGTTCACTGGCTATAGCAACGTTGTTAAACAGGCAAAACCCACTGGCTTTATCTCTATATGAATGATGACCTGGAGGACGTATTAAAGCAAAATTCCCCGTTTCCGCAGCCTGAACAGCGGCACCCACAGAATAACAGGCGACCGCATAGCTTTGATTTGAAAGGAAGGTATCGTCATCAATTTGATAAAAATCTTTTGAGTTATCTCGAATTTTATTGATATGATCCATACTATGTACCAGACTCAAATATTTTCCTCCATCTATCAGTTCATTTTGGCGCAAATGCCTGAAAGTGCTCAATCGCAGGGCATTTTCAGGGTGCAAACCCGTGTTATGCTCAAATACAATTGAATTGAATGTTAATTCCATTTTCCCTTTTTTAATAAAGATAAAAAGATTGATAAAAATTGCTTTGCGTTGTTGATAAATATCAATACTTAAAGCTGGTAAAGAGGCTAAATTTGTATCATTCATTTAATTCGGGTGATTTTAGGGAATTCGTGGAGCATCTTTCGGTGCTCCATTTTTTTTATAGGTGTTAATAGTAAAAAAAATCACCTCGAAAGGATTTGACTCCCAACGAGGTGAACGAATTTTTATTAAATTTTATATTTATATATTTGGCTATCTCAAAATAAGAACAAGTTGATCTTCATTTTTATCAACGATGGCTTCTGTAACGCTGCCAAAAAGCATAGATTTCAACATAGAGTGCCCTTGAGCACCCATTAATATTAGATCGAATTCTCCATTTTTTGCAAATTCATGAATGTGAATGCCTGGGTTGTGGTAATGATTATCAATTAATTCCAGCCTTATTCTCTCGGCTCCGGGAATGGTGGCAAATAATTTTTCAAATGATCTGTTCGCTGCTTCTCTCAGGGCTTCTCTGAAGGATGAATCTACCAGGGCCTGATTATAAAAATCAGCCGGCGGTTGTTCGACAATATGCAAAGCAGTAATGGAGATATCGGGTTTTTTAGCTTGTAAGGCAATGGCCATACTTAATGCCTTTTTTGAATGTTCTGAAAAATCCATTGGAACTAATATCCACTTGAAAGTTCTCTCTTTTTCAGGTACAATTAATACGCTCGTGGGTGCCGTCCTGGCTACTCGTTTTGCCGTTAATCCACTTTTCCCTGGTTGCTTTTTTTGTCCAATGATCAATAAATCAGCCTCTTTTATATTTAACCAATGTATCAATTTTTGATAAGGCTTACCTTCTCTGATTTCAACAGAAAACGCAAAAGATGGATAATTTTCCCAGGTTTCTTCCACCTGTTTTAAAATATCTTCCCGCATGCGTTCATCAATAGGCAATGAAGCATTAAATAAATTATGATAAGTAGCCTCTAAATTTTCCGGCACTGAAAAATCTGGTGAAATATGAAATAAATAGGCTTTTTCTGTTGCGGATAATTCGCCTATCGTTTTTAAAACCTTTAGGATCTGCTTATCCTGTGGACTTAAATCTAATGCTGCCAGTATAATAGGAAATGTATTTTTCATGGTAGTTATATTATATATTAGTTAATAATAATTTCTTCAACACCATTCCTTTCCTTAGCCTCTAAAGAGGAAAAGGTTAGAATTAATTCTTCGTTGTTATAAACAGCCTGAATTTCATCCTGATTTACCGCATCAGTCAGTTCAAAAGTTTGTTCAAATGATATAGTTTTTTCAACCTGACTAATAAAGTTGTTTTTAATTTCAGAATTAGTCTCCTTCATTCCGGTAATTTTCAAAAATTTACCTGAAAGTTCAAGGTGTAGTTCTTCTTTTGCATAGCCCTCAACAGGAATGGTGAAACAGTAAACATGATCTTTAGGTACTTCAATTTCAAAAGTTGCTTCATTTTTAAACCATGGCTCATGTAAAGAAGAGTGTCCTAAAAAGTGGTTTTTATCTATAAGTGTGGCAAATTCACTTCCAAATCGACTAAAACTGCTGTTTTTTAATTTTACCATCCACATACAATAGGTTTTTTAGTATAAAATAATTCATTTAACAAAGCAAAAATGAGCGTATTTTAATATCTTTTAAGGGACTTTTCTCCATTCAAAAGGATGATTTTTGTCACCTAAATGGATTTGCTGAACAGAGGATTCACCGGTTTTTTCGCACGGTATTTATCGTCAAAAATTAAACAGATATTCCGAAGGTATGATTTGCCAGGATGGGTGACTTCCAGACCATTTTCCCTTTGCCTGATCAGGCCATCATTTTCCAAATCAATTAAGTCAGATTTAATGTGAAGTCCAGATGCACTGTTTAAAAAAGTAGGGTCCCAATTCGTTTCGTATTGACATAGTATATTTCTTATCTGCCTTCCTGTTTCTTGTTCTTCTACCTGTATTAAGTGTCCTTTTTCAATAGGTAAATGACCATTTTCTACTTTGTTTTGGTATGTTTCCAAATCTCTGTAATTTTGAATATAGGTGTTTTCATTACTGCTGATAGCGGAAACACCCAGTCCCAATAAAATAGCGGTATCCTTAGGGGTATATCCCATAAAGTTACGATGAAGGTCTTTGTTGGCAAAGGCCTTGAACAAATCATCTGTTGCCAGGGCAAAATGATCCATTCCGATGGGTAGATAGCCTATTTCCAATAATAATTTTTTGCCTTCCTCAAAAAGTTGCTGTTTTTCCATTCCGATCGGTAAATCCTTCTCAGAATAAGCTCTTTGGCCAGGTTTAACCCAAGGCACATGCGCATAACTATAAAAGGCAATTCTATCGGGTTTTAATCTTTCAACATGAGCCATATTTTGACTAATATGTTCAATAGTCTGACCAGGGAGACCATAAATCAAGTCGTAATTAATGGAGGTATAATGATTTGTTCTCGCTGAATACGTGATATTTTCAATTTGTTCCAAGGTCTGAAACCGATTGATTCGGGTCAAAATATCCATGGAAAAATCCTGAATGCCCAGGCTTATCCTATTGAATCCAATTTTTCCCAGTTGTTCAACATGATCGGTGGTAGTGGAGGATGGATGTGCTTCGAAACTAAAATCTGCATCGGCGGGAATATCAATATCTGACATCAATTTTCCCATGAAATCAACTAAATTTTCCGGACTGAAGAAAGTAGGGGTTCCGCCACCCAGATGTAATTCCTGTGCCGTCGGAGAGGTTGGAAATTCTTTTCGATATAATTGCCACTCCTTAAGTAAAGTTGCCAAATAAGGCTTTTCAACGCCATGATTTCTCGTTATTCGTTTATTGCAACCGCAATAAGTGCATAACATTTCGCAAAAGGGAAGGTGTATATATATACTTAATGAAGGACTTTTTAAAATGGAATCCAACAACCTGTCCTTCCATTCATTTTCTAAAATCGGTTCCGTCTGCCAATAAGGAACAGTGGGGTAGCTCGTGTAACGCGGCGTAGGAATATCATATTTACTTAAAAGCTTTTCATCAACCATTGGCAAATCTTTGTAATTTTGACAAAGGTATCTTGCTGGGTAATATCCATTTGATGACTTTTAAGCCTATTTTTAGCTGATAGAAATCAGTATATTACATTTAATTTTTAAAATACGTATTTTTTATTCTTGTTTTTCGACAACTTAGATATTCATAATAGCCTTGACTTTTTATCCTTTCTTATAAGAAGGTTTTATTTCAAATTTCTCCTTTTTGGATTTTGTCTGTTTGAGAAAAATGAGATTATTTCAATCTGTTCGTTTTCAAACCTGTAATAAAGCGTATTGTATGTTTGGATTACTACACGACGAATATTTTTTTATTGTCTGATGCTTGAAATAAATTTGGATTTTGTGAAATCAATGCTAATTTCTCTTCAATGCTTTCTGCTAAGGTTCTCAACTCTTTTTCTGTCCAATTTTCTTCTAAATATTCTATTGTTTTTTCTAATTCTTTGAGTGCAAAAGCTGTCCAAAGAATTTTATAGCCATTTTTCATAAATTTTTCTTGCTTTCGAATGAGGATTTAATTTTCCAGCATTAGCATCTTGGATACCACTCTCAATGGCTTCTTTTTCACTTTCAGCTATCGAATTCCACCAATCTTTGCTTTCTTCTTTTCTCAACTCCATAATCTTTTCGATGATGGTAGAATCTTCAATTGAAGAAAGCCATTGGATTAGTTCCAATTTTTTATTCTGCAAGTTTAATTCAATTTTCATAACTCAAATTTTATATTTCAAATGTACAAATTTATTTATTCTTTTGCTCTTTAAAACCTGTTCCTAACGTGACGCAGGGTAATCTAATTTACTTAAAAGCTTTTCATCAACCATTGGGAAATCTTTGTAATTTTGACAAAGGTATTTCGATGCGTATTGCCATTCTTTTAACAGATACTTTAAAAAGTTGAATATGTCATTAATCAAGTCGGTAAACGGAAATACGCCTATTTTTGGGCAAAACATCTATTTGGCTGAAAATGCAACCATTATCGGAGATGTCATCATGGGCGATGATTGCAGCGTTTGGTTTCAGGCAGTGATTCGCGGTGACGTAAATGCCATTCGAATAGGCCATCGGGTCAATGTGCAGGATGGTGCCATTATCCATTGTACATGGAATAAGGCCGCAACCACCATTGGTGACAATGTGAGTATCGGTCACAGGGCTATCGTGCATGGATGTACCCTGAAAAATAATATTTTAGTGGGTATGGGCGCCATAATTATGGATCACGCGGTGGTGGAAGATAATGTCCTTATCGCCGCTGGAGCTATTGTTTTGGAAAATATGGTGCTGGAATCAGGGTATATTTATGCAGGGATTCCCGCCAGAAAGATAAAGCCCTTAAGTGAGGAACAATTTTCCCAGACGGTTTCCAGAATTGCCAATAATTATGTTACTTATGCTGGCTGGTTTAAGGAGTCCTAAGCCTTAAATATGGTTTGCAAATAAATTAATAGTTCAGTTTCATCGTTTTTAGAGAAATTCTGCTGGATATTATTTTAAATTTGTTTCGAAAAGTTGATTCTTAAAAATATATTTTTGAGCGTATGGAAATTGATGTTTTATTGGGATTGCAATGGGGCGATGAAGGTAAAGGTAAAATAGTAGATTATTTGGCACCAAAATATCAAATGGTAGCCCGGTTTCAAGGTGGACCAAATGCTGGCCATACGCTTAAATTTGAAGGGAAAAAATTTGTCCTTCATACTATTCCTTCTGGTATTTTCAGGGAAAATCTGCAAAACCTTATCGGTAATGGGGTAGTTATAGACCCAATTACTTTTGTTAGAGAATTGAATGAACTCACCGCCGTGGGTGTTACTTTCGAGAACAGACTTTTTGTTGCGAAGAAAGCTCACCTTATATTACCCACTCACCGTATGCTCGACGCAGCATCGGAATTAGCTAAAGGGAAGGAAAAAATTGGTTCAACCCTAAGGGGTATTGGTCCGGCATATATGGATAAAACGGGGCGGAATGGTCTTAGAATTGGTGATATTCTGTCGCCTGATTTTCATGCCAGATACCATTCGCTAAAGCAGAAACACCTAAAATTATTAGCACAATTTCCTGATCTTCCTTTTGATATCGAAGGTGAAGAACAAAAATGGATGGAGGCAATTAATGAGGTTAAAAAATTGCAATTTGTTGATTGCGAATATTTTATAGACAATGCCTTGGCTGCGGGTAAAAGAATATTAGCTGAAGGGGCCCAAGGTACTATGTTAGATATTGATTTTGGAACTTATCCCTTCGTTACTTCGTCCAATACGATTACCGCGGGCGTTTGTACTGGATTGGGCGTTTCTCCGCAAAAAATAAAGGAGGTTTATGGTATTACCAAAGCCTATTGTACCAGAGTTGGATCGGGCCCTTTTCCAACAGAACTGCATAATGAAACAGGAGAAAAATTAAGGGCTGAAGGCGGAGAATTTGGTGCAACTACAGGAAGACCCAGGCGATGTGGTTGGCTCGATGTGCCTCAGTTGAAATATGCCATCATGTTAAATGGGGTTACTCAGCTGATTGTCACTAAAATGGACGTTCTTTCCGCTTTTTCTGATTTCGATATGGGTTCTGCCTATACATCAGAAGATGGTTCCCTCTCTCAAAATCTTCCCTTTGATATAAGTGATGATACTTTTTCTGTTTCTTATGAAAATATTCCAGGTTGGAATGTACCCTTAGATGAAGTAACCGATTGGAATAATTTGCCTAAGGAGGCAACTGATTATTTGTTGAAACTTGAAAAAGAACTTAATGTGCCTATTACCATGGTTTCCGTAGGTCCAGGTAGAGATCAACTCATCGTCAAATAATTTCTTTGCCTGTATTTTGACATTTCCCTGATAATACTGTCGTACAGAATTTATTTCAACAAGATGAATTCTGTACGCCTGTTTTCTTTTCTCCCTTTTTCCGTTGCATTGTCGGCAACGGGTTTCGACGAACCATAGCCTTTATATCGAAGACGCTCCCTGCCTATTCCTGATTGTATTAAGTTTTCATACACCGTTTTTGCTCTTTGAGTGCTCAGTTGCACATTCATTTCTTCTTCCCCTATATAGTCTGTGTGCCCATTAATTTGTATGAAAATTGTTGAGTTTTCTGCTAGCCACTGACTTAACAGATTTAATTCATGGAGCGAATTTGGATTTAGTTGTGCTGATCCCGTTTCAAAAAATACATTTTTTAACACAATCGGATCTCCTTCCTCTACCATTTTTTCCGTTGAAATGGCAGTGGCTGGCTTATTTATTTTTTGCAGTAAAATAGTCAAATAATAGGGTTCTAAAGCAGAATGAGCGTCGAGTAGCGTAAAATGATTACTGTAAAGGATATATCCGGGGTAAGAGGCCGACAGGGAATAATTTTGACCACTCGGTAAACAAATAAAGAATTTTCCTGAGGAGTCTATTTTTGCCTTAAAAATAATGGCTTCGGTTTCAGTTACACTTATTTCAAGTTGTGCCGGAAGTGGTTGGTTACTATCATTGGCAAATATTTTCCCAGTGACAAAGGTAACGGGAATAGGTCTGATGTCCGGATAAAGAGGAAAACTGAAGATATCAATATTTGTTTTACTGGTCATGCCTTTTCCAGGTATATCCCGTTTAGAACTGGAAAAATAGGCTGTTTCCCCCGTTCTATTGATACAAAGCGCGCCTTCATCGGCAATGGTATTTATAGGGTAACCCAGGTGAATAGCTTTTCCCCACTTCTGTGTACTATCTTTTCGGGAAAGATAAATATCAAAGCCGCCCATCCCTTTATGTCCATTGGACATGAAATATAAGCTTTGGCCATCTATATGAAGAAAGGGAGCCTGATCATCTCCCGGGGTGTTTATGTTTGGTCCTGCATTTTCAGGGACAGACCATTTATCGGCAGAAACAAGTCGGCTAATCCATATATCCGTACCACCAAAACCACCGGGGCGTTTGGAAGAAAAAAATAATTTATCGCCGGAAGCAGAAAGGGAAGGCATTGATTCCCAATACATAGTGTTTACAGGTGTCCCTACATTTTTTGGAGCCGTCCATTGTTCTCCTTTTTTGTATGAAATGTAAAGGTCACAACTACCCAGTCCATTTTTATTTTCACATTGAGTAAATATCAAGGTTGAACCGTCAGCCGATAAGGTGTGTGCTCCTTCATTAAAAGGGGTATTTAATTGGGTTAAGGCAATTGGTTTGCCCCAATCGCCTGACAATGAATCTCTTTGTGTGTAAAAAATATCTTCCTGCCCATTTACTACTCTGGTAAAAAGCAAGGTTTTATCGTCAGCAGAAAATGAGGGCAGATATTCCGGTGCATCTGTATTAATTAAAGAATTCAAAGGCGTGGGAGTGAACGATACGGGATTTTGCACTGCGTCACGGGCAAAAATCGCATTTTCCAATAATTTACTGGCTTGCTCAAGCGGCTGCCCCTTTATTTTATTTGAGGTCGTATATAAGGTCAGTTTTTCAACAGACAGGGAATAATCTCCATATTTATAAGCAGTTAGTCCAAAAGCATAGTTCGTCCTGATATCATGATTTGGGTGTATAAGGGATAACTTTGTAAAGGCATCCAGAGATTTTTTATACTCGCCGATATCATGATATGCATTCCCCAGTAACGTCCAGGCTTCTACCAAAATGGGATCTTTTTCAAGGCACTTTAACAATAGAATAATACTGGCATTGGTATTTTCCTTTTGTGCTTCCAATTTAGCCTTTTCGTAATCTTTCCGAATACCTGGCTTTGTTTGAGAAAGTGTTCGAAAGGACTGGGCTTCAATGTGAAGGTGTATAAAAATAAAAAGCGTTAACCCTAAATATCTCATGATTGGTGAAAGTTATATGTAGGGTTAACGAAGAAAATGGTCTTTTTAATCTTTTGCTATGTCCTTTCCTTTGGATTGCCAATCGGCAAATCCACCAGAATAATTTAGAACGTTTGTAAAACCTAATGACAATAGGAGGGAGGTTCCAATAGCCGTTCTGTCACCAGCCTGACATTGAATAATAAACGGTTTGTCAATTGGTAATTTTGCTGTATTTTCAGTTATAGTACCTAGAAAAAGATGTTTTGCCCCGGGAATATGTCCGTCCTGAAATTCTGAAGTTCCACGAATATCAAATAATTCCATTTCATTGTTTTTAACGGCATTTTCAACAAAATCAGCGTCTATAATGGAAGTTACCTGAAGTTTACGCCCCAATGCCTCATACCAGCTGACATTATCTATATAACCCATGATTTGATCTAACCCTATGCGCATAAGTTTCCGGGTTATTTCTTCCATATTATTATCCTCGGCAATAATAATGAAAGGTTTATCGTAAGTTAGGAACCAACCAGCCCAGGTTGCCAGTGAATTATTATGCTGAATGTTAATAGTACCGGGTATAGATCCTTTTTCATAAAGTGATTTATGGCGGGTATCGATAACGGTTACCCCATTATTAAGTGCGTCCAAAACAGCTTCGGGACTTAATTTTTGATGTTTGGGTACTTGAGTCAACAAATTCCTGGGTTCCTTATTCCTCATTTTCATCTCCGCAAAATACTTTGGAGGTTCAGGTTGATCACTAAGCAGATAGCCTACAAATCCGGTTTTATCTTCTCCGTATTGGAGCGCCCAATTGCGTATTTTTTCGTAACCGACCGTTGTACTGGGCACTGCACCCAATGCTTTGCCGCAAGCAGACCCGGCGCCATGTCCTGGCCAAACTTGAATAAAGTCAGGCAGTGCCTGAAATTGCTGGATAGAATGATACATTTGATCGGCTCCAATTTCTTGCGTCCCTTTCATTCCTGCCGCTTTTTCCAATAAATCGGGACGACCTATGTCACCTACAAACACAAAATCACCGGTAAACATCATCACAGGTTCATTACTGGCAGGATGATCAGTGAGCAAAAAGGTGATGCTTTCTGGAGTATGGCCCGGAGTGTGGAGAACTTTAAGAGATAAATTGCCAACTTTTATGACATCTCCATGACGTAAGCCGGTATGACTAAATTTATATTGCCAATCGGGACCGCCCTCGTCTGATAAATACATCTCCGCATCCGTAAGAGCAGCTAATTCGCGTGAACCAGAGAGGAAATCGGCATGGATATGAGTTTCCGTTATATGGGTGATGCGCAAATTGTTCTGTTTGGCTATTTCGATATAAGTATCTACATCGCGTTTTGCATCAATGACGATAGCTTCGCCTGTTTTCTGGCAGCCAAGTAAGTAACTTGCCTGAGCAAGTGTTTTGTCGTAAATATGTTGAAAAAACATGGTGTTAATTTTTTATTCAATGCAAAATTACGGGGGAGGAAATAGAATAACAGTGATTAATATCACAAGTTTGATATCCATTCTGTTAAAAGTCGTACACCATAACCTGTGGCTGCCTTAAGCTGTGTCATTTCTGTTTTATCAAAGGCTACGCCAGCGATATCTATGTGCGCCCAAACTGGGTGATTGTCAATAAACTCCTCTAAAAATTTAGCCGCTGAAATAGCCCCTGTGGTGGGTAATCCGCTGTAATTGCGAAGGTCGGCTACATCTGATTTTAAATCATCCTTGATGGCATCGAACAAAGGCATGCGCCAAAGGTTTTCTCCAGATTCATTTCCCGCTGCTATTAATTGTTGTGCTAATTCGTCATTATTAGAGAATAAACCAGCGGCATGATTACCCAAAGTTCCGACAATACTGCCTGTTAGCGTGGCCATGTTTACCACCATATCAGGATTAAAATTTCTGACCAGGTAAGAGAGCGCATCGGCAAGAATCAATCTACCTTCGGCGTCCGTATCAATGACTTCAATGGTTTTTCCGTTATAAGACGATAGAATGTCGCCAGGTCTTATGGCCTGAGAACCTATTGCATTTTCGGCAATGGGTAAGAATCCGGTAAGTTTAATGGGTAATCGCAGTTTGGCTACGGCTTGAAATGTACCAAGAATGGCCGCTGCACCGCTCATGTCACTTTTCATGTAGTGCATATTGGTGGAGGACTTTATAGATATGCCTCCAGTGTCAAAAGTTACTCCTTTACCTACTAAACCTATATGTTTTTGATCCTTTTGCCCTCCGTCATAACTCAATTGAGCCAGAATGGCAGGCGATTTACTTCCTTGTCCCACAGCGAGTAGCGCGTGTAGTCCTTTTTTTTGAAGCTCCCGCGCATTGAATATCTGAACCTTAAATCCTGCATCTTTTCCTATTTCCTCAATTACTGATGCAAAATCAGAGGGATTTAAATAATTTCCAGGCGTGTTTATTAATCGACAGATCGTATTTCTTGCATTAGTGATAATATTTCCTTTATGCAGGGAAATTTTTATTTCCTCCTGCATGGCTTCTCCTGAATAAAAGTAAATACATGCGTTTGCATTCTCCCAGGCGGAAGAAGCTTTTTTTATTGTTTTCCAGGAGCCAATATTGTTTATACCAATTTGAATACCCTGCCATGCAGCTTCGCAAAGGCGTGACAAGGGGGTAGATGAAATATCTGTTAACAAGAAAATAATGCCTGTTTTTTCGTTGAACCTATCTTTATTTTGAAAGGTAAACTGGCGAAATATTTTCTGAACAGTAGAGAAACGGAGGTCTTCACCCAGGCCGAGAAATAAAAATCGTTTGTTATTCACATTCACTACAAACTCTTTTCCCGCCTCTCCTGAAAAATCTTTGTCGGAAATGAAAGGAATATCCAGCGTTAGATTTTTCAGAAGATTTAAATCCGTTTTTCCCTTTACGCCAATAATCCAGTCAGAACAGGAGGAAAAATCAGTAACGATTTCGTATTTTAGCATTTTATGATGGTATTTATGCAAGTGCAAATTATTTAGTAATGTAAAATTAGGATTTTACCTTAATTTCCAAAGGAAGTATAAACTACTACCGTTTTTTTATTTATTATTGTTTATTATTTGTAAAGTTAAAAAGGGAACTATGGAGCCAATATGGGGATTTGATTTAGGAGGTACTAAAATCGAAGGGGTCATTTTAAAAAGTAAGGATGAACCCAATAATATCATTGCCAGAATGCGCGTACCCACTGAAAAAACAAAAGGGTATAATCATATTATAGGTCAAATTGGTCTTTTGGTAAATAATTTGAAGGAAGCAACGGGCTTAACTCCTACACGTATCGGTTTGGGCACGCCGGGTGCCCTCGATCCTATCACACAGACCCATAAAAACAGTAATACTACAGCTATAAATGGTATGCCGTTCAAACGTGATCTTGAAAAAGCGTTGGGTATTTCATTTGAAATGGCTAATGATGCCAATTGTTTTGCCATTGCTGAGGCTCGCATGGGCGTTGTTCAAGAAGTCATGCCCGATGCAAAAATGGTCTTTGGTGTCATTATGGGTACCGGCGTTGGCGGTGGTCTGGTTCTGAATGGTAGCGTTTGGAATGGTCGTCAGGGTATTGGCGGTGAATGGGGACACAGTTTTTTAGATGAATCGGGCGGTGTTTGTTATTGTGGAAAAACAGGTTGCGTAGAAACCCTTATTTCCGGACCCGCTTTGGAAAGATATTACAAAGGATTGACCGGTCAGGATATGCACCTCAACGATATTATTAAGAAATATAAAGACGGTTCTGATCAGGCAGCTACCCAAACAGTGAAAAGACTGATTTATTTCTTTGGAAAGGGTATTGCAAATCTTATTAATATCCTCGATCCCGATGTTATTGTCCTTGGAGGTGGTTTAGCGAATATAGATCTTCTCTACACGGAGGGTATTGAATCTGTTAAAGAGCACGTTTTTAATCCAAGATTAGACACTATTATCGTTCCTCCTAAATTGGGCGATAGTGCGGGTGTTTTTGGTGCCGCTTTTTTAGTCGCTTAATGAGAAGTATGTTTTTATTTTAAGGCCTTTGTGCCCAAATAATAATTATAACTACCTGAATAGCAACGATGTTTAATCGTTGTTGTTCAGGTAGCTTGTTTTAGGTTGTTTGTAGTTAAATGAAATCTATAGAATCTCTTTTTATAAATGCCTGTTTATTTGATATTCTAAAAATTTAACGTTATATTGCTTTATTATCATTAGGGGGACAATTCAATGCTTTGCATGAATAACTTCCTGTATAGGGTCAAAACCAGTCTCTTTTTCTTTCTTTTCCTATCCGGTTTATTATCTTCTCGTTTGAACGCTGCCATTTGGAGAGATTCAATAGTTCTTCCACAATCTGGGCAGTTAACATTGTTTGGATTCCACCTGTTTAAAGAAAATAATTTACCAAATCCGCTTTCTTCCTACAACCTGCCCTCAGCGTATTATCGACTGGCACTCAATGATAAAATATCTATCCAGATAATAGGTCGTTCTCAAGCTAATTTTATATTTTCTATCGATGAAAAGGGATTTATTTCACCTGATCAAATGCCTGGCATTTTTCTCGCCGGACTGACCTTTTTGCAGGCTAAGAAGGTATTATCCACTCATTTTTCTCGTTTTTATACCTTTTCTTCTGGACAGTTTATAGTTTCTCTGGTTCCTTCAGGTAAAATAAGGGTGTACGTTTTAGGCAATGTGCAGGAGGAAGGTTTTTACGATCTTCCGGCCATGTCCAATGTATTTCAAGCTATCGCGGCGGCAGGTGGTCCGACAAATAGGGCCTCTATCAGGAATATCAAAATGATACAACAGGGGAAAGCTAGTAATCTCGATGTCTATGCCTTTAGTTCTTATCCAAATGGAGAAATTCCCACTCAGCTTCATGATCTTGATATTGTTCATCTGCCTGTTTCAAAAACGGTCGTTTCTCTGACGGGAGCCATCCATCGTCCGCTCAAATATGAAGTGCTCGATGGTGAATGTTTAAGTGATATGATTCATTTTGGCGGCGGATTATTAGCGTCGGCAAATGTTCAATATGCTAAGCTGTTCAGATATACAGAAAATGTACAATTACAAATAGATATTTATCTTCCACCGTATTTAGCGGGGAAATCTTGTTTTACCTTTCAACCAGGAGATTCTCTGGTGTTCAAAGAGATTAATGAGCTATCTCAAAAAAGGGTTAAAATAAGTGGGGCTGTTCTTTTTCCAGGTTTTTATGGCTTGGATAGTAGCAAGACAATCCAGACTTTATTTAAAAAAGCTATTTTCTCAGAGGGTGCATCAAAAGATCAGTTTATACTCTTCAGGAAGGATGAAAATGGAGCTTTGAGTATTAAAAAAATATCTCTCAAGGCGTCTGATGGGTTTGTTGATGTTGAATTAATGGCTGGGGATGAAATTATCATCGATTTTAAATCAAAATTTAAAGAGGAGTTTACCATTGAGGTAGCAGGGAATGTAAAGGCTCCATTTGTCAGATCATTTCCCCCGGGGAAACAACTTCATGTTTCTGAGGCTATTTTTATTGCAGGTGGCTTAGCCTCCGGTGCGTCTGATAAGGCATATATTTTCCGAACGAATCCCAATACACCACAACAAACCATATACCTGACTTTGGATATCAATTCAATGCTTGATAATCCATTATCAGTTAAGGATGTATGGCTGGAAACGGGAGATAAATTATTTGTACCGGATAAGACTTACCTGCATTTTCCAACGCAAATTGGTCTGTTTGGTGCCGTGAAATTCCCACAAGAGTTTGCATTTGACTCTTCCCTGAAATTACAGGATATGTTCCGACTTTCTGGTGGAATAACTGATGGTGCCGATATCAGTAACGTTGAGGTTTTTCGGACTATTTATAAAGAAAATATTCCTACACTCACCAAAATAATTATATCATTGACTGATACATTTTCATTTAAAGATGAAAGAAGTACCTTCAAATTAATGCCTGGAGATAAGATAATGGTAAGAAGTAAGAAAAATCTCGCAGCTACAAAAACCGTTTTCTTATCCGGAAATATACTACGGTATGGGAACCATTTTTCAGACAAACAACCTTATTTTCTATCTGATTTGATATTGGATGCAGGTGGTCTTACCTTACATTCAACAATTTTGCATGGCAAACTGGTAAGAAATATAAAGGGGCGTTTTGAACAACCATTTAATCTTCAATCAGCACTTAATTTTCCCCATAACGTAAATTATGACCCTATTTTGCAGCACAATGATTCAGTATATATAGAGGAAACAAACAATATCGTTTTTTTAGAAGTTCCTGATTACAAACAATTTGGAATGGATACTTCCATGCAGTTTATTCCGGTAGCATTTAAAGGTAATTATGGGGTCAAATGGTATTTGGATCAATTTGGTGGCCCAATTCTAACGTCGAAAATCAATGGGACGGTTACTATTTCAAGATTGACAGGAGAGTTGATATCTGCTTCCTTAAAGGATTTGTCAAAAAACAGGTTAAAGGTAATGTCAGGTGATATCATTAAAGTATTGGCGGAAAACAGACCAGATAGCCGGGAAAGAAACCAAATCGATTGGGGTAAAATAACAGATAGAATATTAGGGATAACTACCACTCTTTCTCTGTTTCTGGTATATCTGAACAGATGAAAACAATAGTTGACATCCCAAAAGACGAAAATATAACATTGAAGCCTACCAATACGATTACCATAGATTATTTGGTAGATGTATTGGTGAGTAGGTATGAACAAATATTAAAAAATAAGTTTACATTTTTATTGTTTTTTGTTATTGGGGGGGCTGTAGGATTTTCCTATGCCCATTTTCTGAAAAAGGTACAATATTTATCCCGGCTTACTTTTGTAATTGACAGACCAACCGTTATTACGGAGGAGGAGCATCTTTTGCATTATTCAGGTGTGAATACGACGGGAAATCCATCCTCAAAGCTTTTAAATGGCGATAATCTTCGAATTATTCTTCAATCGGATATGATCATAAAAGAGGCGCTTCTTAGCCCAATTATTGCTTTGAAGGGAAGGAACCTGTTATCTCTTTTAGGGAAGGAAAGTTTGATTTCCTTGTCGGCAAACTCAAAAGATAGCCTAACAAATATGACTATTAAAAAATTAAAAAAAAGTCATCTGCTTGTTGGTAAATTAGAAGAAATGGGTTCCATGTACTTTATTGAAATGCATCATGACCAACCACTTTTTTGTTATTATTTTCCCGAAAAGCTATTGGAAAGTTTATTGAAATTTTATGAAACCGAAAAATCTAAGGAGCTTGAAAGGTATATTACAACGCTTCGCAGGCAATTGGTCAATATCAACAATGAAATAAAAAATGCTCAGATGGTATGGTACGCCAAAAAAAATCGATCAAGAAACCTGGTTTTTTTTGAAGATCAGTTCCTTTTGGAAAAGCTGGAAAAAAATATAGAAGAGGCTCAATTAAAGTTAAAAATAAATGAAGAAATTCTTGATGTTGCTGTTTATCAGCAATCAAGAAAATCGTCCTTCATACATCTGATAGATATACCTGTGCTTCCATTGGAATTTAAAGGTAAAAAGAGGTGGAAACATGCCGTTATCATTGGGTTTTTATTTCTATTAATACCTTTTAATTTATATTTAAAAACATCAAAAAAATAGTAAAACTATAGTTATATTGCAATTTGATTTTTTGATAGCTTAGTCTTAATATATAAAGGGTTTTTAGATTTATATAGTCTCGATTTAATTAGGTGCAAATGAAATTTTTTAGTACTATTTTTTTAATTAGTTGTAGTTTTTTATCCTTGTTAGCACAGGGAGATTTTCAGTATGGTATCAATATAAATGATAAAACATCCGTTTTTGTTACTCCTGCCAAAATGAGTTCGGAGGAGGTTCTCCTGGCAATACGTAAAAAAAATATAAAGCAAATTAATAGTAAGGTCTCCCACGGGCTAACTACAGATTACTTCTGGGTAACTTTCAATATATCAAACATAATTAATAAAAATAAAAGTCATATCATTGAATTAAATAGTCCTCACATTGATTCCGCTGCTTTATATTTGGTTAAAGAGGGAAAGACAATATTAATCGCTGAAATTGGGGATAAGATTCCATTTACAAAACGTCCGATTATTCATCCTAAGTTATTGTTTCCATTATCAGCTGGAGCTGAGAACGGAGAATATTTATTAAAAATTGATAAACAAGGTGGATCCGCTAATTTTCCTCTTTATTTGTGGGAAAAAGATAGCTTTGAATACTATAGTACCAGAGAAATGTTACTCTGGTATGCATTTATGGGTTCTTTTGTTTTCTTTTTTATTTTAAGTGCAATTGCTTCAAAATTAATTGATAATCAATTGTTTAAATATTATAGTTTATTTGTTTTTGTTGTGTTGTGCTATAATTTTACAACGGCTGGTTTTTCATTTGCTTTTATTTATCCCAATAATATTTGGTTAAATGATGCATTAAGATTTTTAATATTACCCTTATTTGGGTTTTCTTATGTGTCTTTTACCCGGTATTATTTTGATGTGAACAGGGCATTTCCATTAATTGGTATCTATGGCAATATAATAAATTCTGTTTTTGTTATATTGACCTTTTTAGGGATTGTTTTTATGGGCACTTTACAAAAGTACGCCATTCCTGTAGTAAGTATTTTATATATAAATCTTATTGCTTCTGTTATATGGTCTCTTGTAATTATTTTTTGGGTATGGGCCAGATTAAAGTACAGGACTATTTTATTTTTGTGTGCATTTTCTGGTAATATCTTAGTGTTGATTTTTAATGTATTAACTGAATTTGGTCTGGTAGAAAAAACGTTGTTTCGCTTTAATCCCATATTTATAGCTAATTTTCAAGAGGTTGCTGTCATGTCTTTAGGAATGATTTTTTACCTAAGTAAAATTCAAAAAGAAAGAAAAAATCTAAAAGCTGAGAGAGATCAAATCACAGAAAATGAAACTCAATGGAGGGAACAGTTAAAACAAATTATGTCCCAAAAAAAGCTAAATGACGTATTTGTTACAAATAAGGAAGAAGTATTATCACAATATTCTTACGTGTTGAAAGATAAAACGGTTATTAATCTGTCAGAGGTTATTTTTATCGAATCAATGGATCATAATCTAACGTACCATTTTAAGAATAGAAAGATTACCGAAAGACAAACCATTAAAGAGTTTTTAGAAAAGGTAACCAATGAAAACTTCATACAAGTTCATAAAAGTTTTATTGTAAACAAAGAGTTTATAGTCACCATAGAATCTAATAAGATATCTATGGCAAATGGAATCATCGTTCCATTCTCCAGAACATTTAAAGCCAGATTTTCAAAGTAAAAGTTTAAAAAATACTCATTTATGAGTATTTGATTTGTAAATTGTTCCAAATACCTTTGGAATAGTTTACCATACATTCTATTGTTCCACTTATAGAGATATAAAATATGAAGCAGTCATTATATGTTTTTATTTGTTTTAATCTCCTTTCCTTAGGCTTGTTCGCGCAAGGAACCATCACCTACGGAGGCAGGGGCATAAAACCCTACCAGGTCATTGCCAGTGACCAGGCAAAGCTTAAGGAAACGCCCGATACCCTTAAAGATGATTCCGCTATGGACGGAACGGGTATGGATTACAACTGGTACAATATGGGACGCCTGATGCGACAAGCTACCCTGGGGGTCAACTTTAACGACTTGAAGGAATTTGTGAAAATGACGCCTGAGAAATGGATCGATGAACAGTTGAAGGTTCCTTCGCCGAATATGTTGGAGAAAACTTCCCAAATGCGAAAAGAATCCAGAGATTATGTCATTTCCCTGGGTTATGATTTTAAAGATGACACTGTTATCACACGAGCTGAATATTTCAATCTTGCCTGGTGGCGACATAACCTGGAAAATCAGGATTATTTGAAGCAAAAACTAGCCTATGTTTATAGCCAGATTTTTGTAATTTCCCAAGTGACGGATGTGAGTGAATTTGCCCATGGTATGGCCTCTTTTTATGACATACTTCTTAAACACACCTCAGGTAATTTTAAAGATTTATTATTGGGAGTTAGTTTACATCCAAGCATGGGTTTCTATTTAAGTCATTTCAATAACTCCAAGTCTATTCCAGAACGAAATATCCACCCTGATGAAAATTATGCGCGGGAGATTATGCAATTGTTTACCATTGGACTCCATCAATTAAACATTGATGGCAGCCTGAAACGTGACTCATTGGGAAATCCTATTCCGACCTACACACAAAAGGACATTAAAGAATTGGCTAAGGTTTTTACCGGACTCAGTGCGGGTAAAGCTGGAAATTATGAGAGGGGTAATACTAGATTTGGAATGAATGTATATGGGACAGATTTTTCAGTACCCATGGCGATGTATGAAGATTGGCACGAGTTTGGGGGAAAATCATTTTTGGGTTTGTACATTCCAAGTGGCCAGAAAGGGATGAAGGACATAGAAATGGCAGTGGACCACATATTCCGTCATCCGAATGTTGGGCCTTTCATTGGAAAGCAGCTCATACAAAAACTAGTGACCAGTAATCCAAGTCCTGCCTATATCAAAAAAGTAGCAGAGACTTTCAACGATAACGGAAAAGGTATTCGGGGTGATATGGCTGCTGTATTCAAGGCCATCCTGCTACATCCTGAAGCTCGATCCTGCGAATCATTGCAGTCACCATCCCAGGGTAAACTGCAGGAACCCATGGTGCGGTTAATGGAGAGGACTAGGAATTATAAGTTAATCCCTGATGCCAATAACAAAATATTTACTGATGGTGGTGACTCGAGGTGGCGTTTCGACCAAAACATTCTTACTGCCCCCAACGTATTTAATTTTTATCTGCCGACCTACTCTCCACTTGGTGCATTAAGGAGTAATAATCTGCTTGGTCCGGAATTTCAAATGCATAATTCAACCAGTTCTATACGATGGGCAAATTCAGCGATGAGTCCTGATTGGTTAATGAATTATTACTGGCGA
>Ga0247844_1002889_pt1 | contig 26650 bp, 14 predicted proteins | sample LaCtaG_FD_192421 | JGI IMG/M metagenome (GOLD analysis project Ga0247844, IMG submission 192421) | Freshwater microbial communities from meromictic Lake La Cruz, Castile-La Mancha, Spain - LaCruzMarch201714.5m_1 | ecosystem: Environmental > Aquatic > Freshwater > Lake | place: Spain: Castile-La...
TAATAATGATATACGCAATATTTCAAAGAACTTTTTTGGGTAAATTTACCCAGTTATATGACATTTTTTAAACCAAAGTATTAATCAATTAAAACTGTCTGCTCAGACTTTTCGGAGTGGACTCAAAATTAAAAAGAATATGAAAGCAATTAAAGGACTTATTATTGCATTGATAGCAATTTCATTTGCTGCATGCGAAAGTAGCGAATCACAATTGATAACCTACAAGATTAATGAACCTGTATTTATGTCTAAAACAGCTTTTAGATCATCGGTAAAAGTAACTACAAAAGCCCAAGACATAAAAAATTATGGTAAAATATGTTTTTATCAGGATTATTTATATATATCAGAATCGGGTAAAGGAATTCATGTAATCGATAACCGTAATCCGGCGAATCCACAAAATGTAGGTTTTATTGAATTACTTGGAAATGCCGACCTTTCGGTACGTAATAATTTGTTGTATGCCGATTCGTACGTGGATTTGGTCTGGTTCGATATATCAACACCAGCAAGTCCTGTTCTAAAAGATCGGTTAGTTGATGTTTTTCCAAAGGCAATTCCAATTATGCTTAACCAATATGGTTTTGATTATGAGGATTGCTATGTTGAAGGCAAAGATAGTGTAATTGTGGGGTGGAATGTGTTTGAAAAAACCGAAGAAATGAAAGATTATCATGGCAATTATTGGGGCTGGGGTGGAGGTTTTTTTGATGACAGATTTGTAATGATGGATGCTGCTTCGCCAAGTGCAAATTCAAACGGAATAAATGGTTCTATGTCGCGTTTCTCGCTGTACGATAATAAGTTATATGTGGTTCTCGAAAACAATATGACAATTTTTGATTTAGCAGGTACTAATCCGGTTAAAGTAAAGGAAAGTATATATATTGGCCGAAACGTAGAAACAATTTTCAGTTACAAGGACAATTTATTTATGGGAACACCTACTGGTATGTTAATTTACTCAGTTAAAAACCCATACACGCCCGAATATATGTCGAGTATTTCGCATGCATTTGGTTGTGATCCTGTAGTTGTAGATAATGATTTAGCCTATGTTACAGTGCATTCGGGCAATAATTGTGGTCAAAATACCAACGAACTTTTTATTGTGGATGTGAAAGATGTAAAAAACCCAAAAGAATTGGTTTCGTTTAAAACATTGGTTAGTCCCAAAGGTTTGGGTATTGATGCAGGCAAATTGTTTTTGTGCGACGATGGATTGAAGATTTTTCGTATTACAGACTCACCGTCCAGCCTATTGACAAATTTAATTAAACATGTTCCTGGTATGGCTGGTTACGATTTAATTCCGTACAACAACACCCTTATGATGATAGCTGAAGATGGACTATATCAATACGATTATACCGATACAAACAATATCAGACAAATTAGCAAACTTAGTTTTGTAAAATAGATAAGATTTCTCTAGCAAGTTTATTTATTGAAAAATCGGAATGCGAAATTTAATCGTATTTCGATTTTTTTTTTAAATACTCCCTATTTAAACTAACTTCGAACTGGGAGCCGACGTTTTGGTTGGTAGTGAAATGAATGGTTCCGCCAGCTAATTCTACTATGTTTTTGGTAATGTAAAGTCCAAGACCCATACCGGTTGATTTGGTAGTGAAGTTTGGGATGAAAACTTTATCCTGAAGCTCTAAAGGAATGCCGTTGCCATTGTCGGTAATCCTTATAATGGCTTTTTTATCAATGCATTGTAGTGAAACTTTTATTTCCCCTTTTCTGTCAGTTGGAATAGCTTGTATGGCATTTTTTAATAAGTTGTTAAATACTTGTAGCATTTGTTCTGGGTCAGCATTCACAAAAACTTTTTCGGAATGGCCACTAAAGCTAATGTCAATTTCGTCGTTATTATTTACAAAAAGTTGCGTGGTCGAATAGAGTTTAGCAGCAATATCCATCCGCTCGAAACGTGCCTCTGGCATACGAGCAAAGTTCGAAAACGTTCCGGCTATGCGCGACAAGTTATCAATTTGCTCCACGAGTGTTATGGTCGATTTTTCGAAATACTCATCAAATCGTTCATCCTTAAGGTTTTTGGTACGCTGCAATTGTTGCAGTGTGAGTTTCATGGGCGTAAGCGGATTGTTTATTTCGTGCGCAATTTGCCTTGCCATGGTGCGCCATGCCGATTCGCGTTCGGTTTGAGCCAGAAGTTGTGCACTTTTTTCTAACTCTTCTATCGTTTTGTTGTATTGAATTACCAATTGCCCAATTTCATCATTTACCTCATAATCAATTTTTTCGTTACGTTGTCCAAATCGCATTTTTTTAAGTTTGCTCTCAATCATTTTAAGTGGCGCCGACAGTTGTTTGCCAATTATAAAACTTAGGAGTACCGAGAGCAGTGCTATAATGAGGTAAATATGCACAACAACGGCTAGAAAATCTTCAATTTCGTTGCGAATCTCTTCGGTACTTACATACAATGGAATTGAAATATAGCCAATCTGAAGATAATCACCATTATAAAAATCAGTGTAACCTGTCAGGAATCGAAGTTCGCCAATTCGTTCCTCTTGATTGATATTGGGGTTTTTCTTAAAATATGGTTCGGGTGCAATTTGACGTCCCATTAAGTTTTTGTTGTAAATGAGCGGCTGCGAGCTGCCTACCAATCTACCATAGTTATCGTATACATTTATATCGGTTTGATACATATATGACAATTCTTGAAGGTCAAAATTCAGACCTTGAGAACTTACGGTTGCAATATCCTGAGTCCAATAATATTTTTCCTGTAATGCATTTCGGATATAATTCTTTTTTTTGTCGATTTCCGAAATTTGCTGCTCTTTATATTTTGAAGTTATAAATGTAACTGAGACATAAAAAATGCCCACAAAGCTGGTTACCAATAGTATTACAAATGCAAATTGATATTTTGAACTAAGACTTGATTTTGGTAATAATTGTTGTTTTCGGCGATTAAAAACCCAAATAAGAAATAATACAATTGCTAAATTTGCTAATAGTGTATAAGCAAAATAAATAACATAATTACTGAAATGATGCTGATGCAATTCGGTAATAACCACACAATTATCTTTGTCGGGTTGGTAAACGTAATAAATTATATTGTTCGAAGTGAATTTGTAAAACAGATGCAGATGCCCAGGAATAAAATTACTTTCGTTCGGGAATTTAAAATTACCACCACTATAAATCAGTTTGTTAGCATGATATCGAGCTGTAGCTATGTTCAGTCGCGATTGTATGTCTGATTCCGACGACATAAGAAAGGTTGGGAAACTATAACTTTTAAAATTTTTGCGTGGTAAGAAGCTCAAAAATAAATAGGTTGAATCGCCAAATGCATTCAATGTTGGGAAAACACCCATGTAAGCCACTTCGTTGAGGGTGGATGTAAATGAATAGAAATTTGATTTATTTAATTGAATTGCCGAACTTGAAATTAAATTCTTGTTTTGACCGTAAATAATTGAATTAGGCTGGGTTGCAGTAAGTTGAATATTGTATTTGTTCCAGAAACCACGAAAGTAATTTTCGGTAAGATAGCTGTTCAATAGTTCTAACGAATCGTTATTTTGAATTAAACTTCCAATCTGTTTATCGCGCTTTAAACCAATATTTAGCTCATCAAGCATAATTTCAGCTACACGATCGTTGTCAGCATTTCCGTTTATTAATATGTTCTCAGCTAATACTTTATATTTGTTCTCGGTTTTCTTTTTACTAATCATCGACGCATTTTCGATAATGAAAACTGTGAAAAATAATACCCAAACTGAAGTAATTAAATAGATATTTGTTTTTCGCAAAAAGAAATATCGCACGTAAAAACCAAAATACAGGAAAATAAAGAAAATTGAAATTCTACTCAAATCAGAAATTTCGAAAATTGCTGTCAATATGCTAATTATGGCAAGTACAGCAATGTCGGTTAATAGCATTGTTCGTAAATTACCCCAAATAAAACTGTAATTATGGGTTTTAAGCAATAAAAGTGCGAACGAAATTCCCCAAATCAACATCAGGAAATGTAACCAAATAACACCGATATTTATGTCACGCAACGATAATATATTAATTGAAATACCTGAGTGTAATACAAGACCTTTTAGTATATAAAAAATCAACACAAAAAATAATCCGGTTATCAATTGTAAAATAAATCTAGGAACAAATCGAGGAGTTGGTTTTAGCTCAACATACTTGTAAAAAACATAAGCACACACTAGTACATAGTAAGTGACAAGCGTTAAGTGTATAATGGATGCCAGTAAAATGCCAGAGGAGTAATCAAAAGCTGACGAAAGTACCTCGTAAAAAAGCAAATGTGGAAATTTAAAATACAATGCCAAAACAAGCGGCAGAATAGTAAGTAAAATCAGTGCAAGGTAATGTGTAAGTTTTATTGATTTCTTGCCACTAAAATACGAATAACCAGTAAAATATACCAGCATTAAAACAAAGCAAAGTAGTTGAAAAATAAAACCAGTAAGACCAATGTTTTGATTAAGAATAGGTTTGTCTGGAATAATGAGCGTGAAAAGATAATTGTTCCATTTATCAGTAACGGCCAATTTATCTGTTTTTTTGCCCAATACAAGATCAATATTTTCATTAACATCAAGGCCGTTGGCAAATTTATTGACCAATTGATTGTTTTTGAAAGGATAATTGTTTTTGATACGAATAACTGCAAACAATGTTCCTGCATTTGTAGTAGTGAAACTGCTTATACAATGCGCATTGGATGACATAAAATAATTCCAGGTCCAGGATTTAACTTGTGGTAAATCGGGTAAATCGGTATAATTTGCCGACCAGTAAATAAGTTCACCATTATTGTAAAGGTAATAACTTATATCATTATCATCAAATTGATATTTGTAAAGCGAATCTACAGAACTGTAAATGATTGTATTTTTAAGTTTGACTAAATTTTGGTGAGCAATTTTCTGTTTTACTGCAAGTTGCGACCGTAACTGTTCAAAATTTACTGGTTTTTGTTCCGAAGCATGATACATTAATTCACACACAAAACCTGCAACAAAACTGAGTAGAATTGCCAACAGTATAATGCGATGTGAGTTATTTTTAGTCATTAAGAATTATTTTTAGCTTTATTGATGATGATAGGGCTCCCCTCTCAAAATTGTAAATGCACGGTACAACTGTTCTGTAAAAATCATTCGCACCATTTGGTGCGAAAAAGTCATTTTCGAAAGTGAAAGCAGACCATTAGCTCGGTTGTAAATCCGTTGCGAAAATCCGTACGGGCCACCCACTACAAAAACCATGCGTTTTTGGGAACTAAGCAATTTTTTGGAAATAAAATCCGAAAATTCAACCGAAGTATAATGTTTACCATTTTCATCCAACAGAAATATTTCATCGTTCGCATCAAAAGATTTTAAAAGCAAATCAGCTTCCTTTTCTTTTTGCTCGCTTTCGCTTATATTTCGGGTGTTTTTAAGTTCTGGAATTACTATGTATTCGAATGGAATATAGTGTTTTAGTCTGTTTTGGTATTCTTCCTGTAAGTAAATTAAGTGGGAGTCAATTGTTTTTCCAACTGTTAAAAACACTATTTTCATATAATAAAATCGCCTTATACTTACTTTGGTTCATTATTTGTTGTAAAATAAAAAATCAAAATAATTGGTTTAAATCTGATATTTCTTGTATTTTTGCAGTTCGTAAGTGCAAACTGAATGCAAATATGCAATTTTTTAGCGAGAAAATCAGCTTTATAACTCTATTTAAAGCCTTTTTTTTAATCAAAAACATTATAGCTTTAAAATACGTTTTATTAATAATCAACTTTAACAAAAAATAATTGCATTTAAAAATAATTAGAACAAACAATTTAAGACATGAGAACAATAAAAATTTTGCTTATTAGCCTTTTTGTTTTTTCAGCTACAAATTATATAGCCGCTCAATCAAACGAAATTTCGAACGAAATTATTTCGGCTTTGGACGAAGGAAATGCCAGTAATATTAATTCGTTTTTGGGTGCAAATGTGGAGTTGGTGATTGGAGCAAAAAACGATGTTTTTAGCAAACAACAAGCCTCAGGAATTATCAACGACTTTTTTCGTTCAAACAAAGTAAGCTCGTTTCAGGTGCTTCACAAGGGAAATAAAGACAATGCGAACTTTACTATAGGTACATTGAAAACGTCGAGTGGTAACTACCGTGTGTACTTGCTTACTCGTAAGCAAGGTGCAATTCCATTAATTCAACAACTCAGAATAGAATCATCCAATGACTGATAATTTCGAACAACTTATCAAGTTGTGGTTTGCCGAAGATATAGGCGATGGTGACCACACAACCCTATCATGTATTCCAGCTACAGCTATAGGAAAATCGCAGTTAATAGTAAAAGAAAATGGTGTTTTGGCGGGTGTTGAAGTGGCTCGGCAGATTTTCAAAGCTTTTGATCCTGATTTAAAAATGACAATTTATATAAAAGATGGCACCCAAGTAAAAGTGGGCGACATTGCTTTTATAGTTGAAGGTCGTATTCAATCGTTGTTGCAAACAGAGCGATTGATGCTTAATGTTATGCAACGCATGAGTGGTGTAGCAACACGTACATGTCAGTATGTGAAAATGCTCGAAGGAACTAATACACGCGTTCTCGATACTCGCAAAACAACTCCTGGTTTGCGTTTACTTGAGAAAGAAGCTGTTAAAATTGGAGGCGGTGTAAACCATCGTATAGGTTTATACGACATGATTTTACTGAAAGATAACCATGTGGATTTTGCTGGTGGAATTGACAAAGCTATAATTCGTGCACAAAACTATTGCAAAGAAAAAGGAAAAGAATTGAAAATTGAGATTGAAGTTCGTAGTTTTGATGAGCTTGCTCAAGTAATGGCAATAGGAGGTGTGGATCGTATTATGCTCGATAATTTTAGCGTTGATAATACCCGAAAAGCCGTTGAAATAATTGCAGGGAAATTTGAAACGGAATCGTCGGGAGGTATTACATTCGATACACTTCGCCAATATGCTGAATGTGGTGTTGATTTTATATCAGTAGGAGCATTGACTCATTCGGTTAAAAGTATGGATTTGAGTTTTAAGGCTTTGTAAGAGCCAAGAATCAAGAGCCTAGAAACTAGAACCAAGACGAGTCATTACAACATACAACTTATTTTATTATAACTAAATAAACAATTATCCGTATGAAAAGTATTAAAGGTACACAAACCGAAAAGCATCTATTGATGTCGTTTGCAGGCGAAAGCCAAGCACGTATGCGTTACACTATGTTCGCATCAAAAGCTAAAAAAGAAGGTTATGAACAGATTGCTGCTATTTTTTTAGAAACAGCAGAACAAGAAAAGGAACATGCTAAAAAATTCTTCAGTTATCTTGAAGGTGGTCCGTTGGAAATTACAGCTACTTTCCCAGCAGGTATTGTAGGTACAACTGCCGAAAACCTAAAAGCATCTGCCGAAGGTGAAAACGAAGAATGGACAGATGCATATCCGCATTTTGCAGACGTAGCCGAAGCCGAAGGCTTTCCGGTAATTGCTGCTACGTTTCGAAAGATTGCAGCTGTTGAAGCTGAACACGAAAAACGTTATTTACGTTTATTAGCAAAAGTGGAGGCAGGAACAGTTTTCGCTCGCGAAGAAGAAATTGTATGGCAATGTCGTAATTGTGGACATGTACACACTGGAAAAGAAGCACCCAAAGCTTGCCCAACTTGTGCACATCCTCAGGCTTATTTCGAAGAAGAAAAACAGAATTATTGATACTGCCCCCAACCCCTTAAGGGGAGTGAAGAGTGGGGTTCGAATTGATTTACAAATAAATAGACGATTTTAGAGACAAAACTAATTACACATCCCCTTTAGAGGCTTGGGGCTATTAAAATAAACGAGCCGAATAAATCAACTTTATCGGCTTGTTTCTTATGCTATAATAGTGTAATTAGGTCGGACTAATTTTATTTTTGTACAACTAAGTATTTTGATACACTCCAGAATTTATCTGCATTTTTGATGGTTATTGTTACCATTTTATCCTCTTTTACATCAAGTGTATAGCTATCGGCAGGATGACTTGATAGAATTTTTACTTTTTTAGCAGCTGTTGGTATCGAATTTAGGTCACGTCTATCAACCGAAGTAAATACTGACTTGTTAAAGTTGCTTGCTAAAACTGATTTTGGTTGAAATAAACCATTGCTTGCAACAATTCCAGCATCTTTAAGTGATTTTGACGTGGCAACTGTAAAATGGACAGTGTTTAATGCAATATCTTGTTCTTTCAACGTGTTTTTCTGTTTAGTAGTTTCCTCGTTCAAACTTTTTACATTGCTGCTTAATGTGTTAACGCTCGTGTTTAGCTCTGAAATTTGAATATCTTTTTTAGCTAATTGCTCCTGGAGCGTTGTTAAAGATGCCGTTTTTTCAACCAATTCAGCTTCCAATCTTTTAATGGTTTCAGCTAATTTTGCATTTTTATTGCCAGAAGCCGCTAATAATGCTTGAAGCTTTCCAACTTTCGATTTGTTTTCGGCTAAAACGGTTTTAAGTTGTTCAAAGCGAGCTGCCATTTCTTGCTTGCGTGCTGCACTATTGCCTTCAATGCCATTCATTTCAATTTTTAAACTTTTTTCTGTTTCGCTTATGGCAGCAAAGCCTGAGTCGACCGCACCAAGTAAATCAATTGTTTGATTGTATGATTCCTGAACCGCTTTCATGTTCATTTGAATAGAATCACGTTCGGAAAGTAAAGCTTTGTACTTTTTCGAACTTTCGACACATGAAGTCGACAACAAAATGATTAATGCTGTTAAAAAACCGAATTTAATTGTTTTCATACTGATTCATTTTTGAGTTTTAAATTAATTACTTCTGATATTTTGAAGGGTTGTACCTAATAATGAGGTCAAAAGTAATGCATTTATTTACATTCTGTTTCTTTTGTATGATTTTTTTTTAAGATTTATTTAAAAAAGTGCCTTATTCAACTATAATTTTAGTACAATGTTGCGATTTGTTTCTATTTGTAATTTTTAAAATATACACACCTTGACATAATCCAATATCCATTGCATTATTTTTCAAATCAGAAATCTTCAAATTTGATACTTCCACTCCTCGTAAATCAAATACTTTAACTTCAGACAATTCATCCCAATTTGGACATGTTAATTTTCCATTGCTATAATTTACATTTGTATTTGCTAATCCGGTTGTCATGCCTGCCGAAGTCAAAATTTTAAAACGGGGTTCGGAGCTTGTATTTGTCATTGTAAATAGATATTCGGTTTCATTTTGACTAATATCAACCAATGTATTTGTTTTACTATCGAGCAAATAAATACTATTATATTCCGAAAGCATATTCTCGTTCACAATTTTCAATTTGTATTGTGTGTCATTTCTACCTGCTCGTGCCGAAATGATTGTATTGTTAATGTCGGGCACAACATCAATTTGGAAAGTATTATTACCTTCAATAGCTTGTATACGTGCTGTACCAACATCACCCGCTAACTTGCGACCATCCCAACCATTATCATAGTCGCGCGTAGAACCTTCTTTGCTAAATAACCACATTACATCCTGATCAGCGGTAGCGCCTATTAAGTTAAATCGCATCCATGGTAATGGTGATTTTTTAGCACGTTGTAGTGTGCTATTTTTCTGCTTTACGGCATTGTAATCTACAAAGATAGAACCTTCGCCAATTCCACTTGTTCGAACCATAAATGCCTGCATAGCAGGTATTTGACCAGGTATATTGCCTGTACCAGCAGTATTTTTTGGAACAGCGGTATATTGTCCTGCTGTGTATGAAGTTCCATCTTGCGTGGTAGTACTATTTGATCCATAATTATAGCCTTCCCAACTGTTGTAAGTTCCGGTATTGTACAAATAAACAGTTTCTTCCATGTTTGCTCCAAACTGAACGGCGGTAATATCGATAGCAGCCGTATAAGGATTTCCAATTAAATGTTGTCCAGGATAATCTGCTCCCACAGTATAACTTAAGGTCATATTTATATTCTGATTATATAATGTGCCCGGAAATTCATATTTTTTGGCTGTAGGTTGTACTATTTCGTAACCACTCAGATATTCCATATCATCTTCATTTTGAAGCTGAATCCAACGTTTTGTTAATTCATATCCATAACCATTTCCACCTTCATTGTATCGGCGTACAAATCCACCATAAAATGTAGGCAGAGCAGGCAATGATTGAACCGGAATACCCATAAACTGCCATTTGTATTTGTAATTTGTAGGTTGTTCCAAATCCCAACTAGCCTTGCTATGCATTTCTACAGTTGCTTCAATTGGTGTTTCGCCTGCATTTTCGAAAATCAATGTTCCACTTGGAGCATCTGCTTCGCTTTTTATACGAATACCTCCTTGTCCCGCATTATTTATTACAGATTTGGCTGTTACTGAACGTCCAGTGCCAATTTCGAGAACAGAACCTGCTTTCACTTCAAGTTTACCATTCGCCACCACATTGGCTGCTTGCTGCATTACAACTCCGGCTGGATTATCGACAACCACATCGTTGTATGTTCCGGCAAAAAGTGTTTGAGCTGCACTACCATTGAAACGTATTGTACCTGAATTACCATAGGTGTTTACCAAAGGCAGTGGAGTTGCACTTGTGTTTTGTGTTTCGATCAATCCTGTATTTTGAATAATGGTTGATTGACCAATGGTTAATGTGCCAATTCCCAATGAAATAGTGCCGTTATTGGTAATGTTTCCACTTGTATTTAATGTAAATTCTCCATTTACAGTAACCGAAGCGCCACTTTCAACAATCAATGATTTTGTATTGCCATTTTCTGAAGTGCTAATAACAGGTTGATTCACAGGTGCTGATGGTATTATAATATCATCGTTGGTAGTTGGTATGCCACCGCACCAGTTTGTAACTGTATTCCAGTCGGTGCTTGTAGCACCAGTCCAGGTAATGTAAGGTTTTACAGTAACTGTAGTACTTCCACTTGTAAAACCAGCAGTACGTGTACACGATGCATTGGCAACAGAAACAAGTGTGTATGTTTTTGAAGCTGTATGACTTCCTACGCTAAATGGTGAACCCGAAACGACATTATTAACTGTAATATCGCCAGCTCCAGCATTATATATAACTGTAAATGGCCCGGATCCGGCAGTTGCATTCCAAGTTAAATAACCGATTTCGCTTTTGCAAATTTCATTTGCACTTAAATTTCCTTGAGGTTGCGGATTTACAGTTAGCACTGCTTCATCCGAAGTTGAACTTCCACCACAATCGCGGGTTACAACTACTCGGTAAGCATAACCATTCATGCTGTAAGTAGGATTGGTAATTGTTAAGGTAGCTGTTGTGGTATTGGAATAATAACCACCATTACTTATATCAATAAATGTTCCACCTATGCCTGTGGTACTTACTTGCCATTGATAATTAGGAGAATCACTTGCCGAAACAGTAAATTGTGGTGTTCCATTTAACTCGCACGAACTTGTTGCAGACGGATGTGTGTCGATAGTTGGAGGCAAACATTCTGACCCTAAGGTAAAATCGCCGAAAGTATTCACGCCAACTGCTGTAGTATAATTAGGAGTTGTAGCGGTAAGCTTTGTTAATGTCGTTGGCGCTGTGCCATCGCCTTTTACAATTACCACAGTGCCAGCAGGTGTAAAACCTGTTCCATCTATTTGAATGGTATATGTTTCGGCTCCCGAAAGTTGCGAAATTGTCCAGAAACGATCGGCAAAAGCAGTGATGTTTGCAGGTAGAGTTCCTGCAATCGTTGTTTCAAATTGTTCACTTTGAATCGTCGAACTGCCAGTTGCACCGGTAGTACGTGCAATAGTTAGTGGGTGATAATTTCCACCTTTACCAATAGGGAAGAATTTGGATTCTATGCTGCAATATTCACGTGCTAATTTTCCATTTACATATTTTGAGTCATCTTCACCCGAGGTACTTGCAACGCAACCTAAAGTAAGCGCATTGCTACCTGATGTTGTTATCAAACCATTTGTAAAAGTAAGCACACCATTCACTGTTTGGTTTTTTGATAAAGTCAGCCCATTGGTATTATTTAAAGTTACATTATTAAGTGCCGAAGTTGATGAGCCGGTGAGGGTTTGTCCAGTACTTCCATCGAAAACTATTGTATTGGAAGTGGCTGTAATGGTAGAGCTTAGATTTAAATTACCTATAACTGACATAGAGGCTGCTGGTAATGTTTTGGTGCCAGCTCCTGTAAGATTCAAATGATAATAATCAACATCAGATACATCCTGTGCTGATGATCCATTGTAACCAAATGTTGTTGGCCCGTTGAAGTCGGCATTTAATGTTCCGGAATTGGTAAAAGCCCCCGACACATTAATTTCGGAGCCCGAAACCATGTTCAGTGTTTTAGACGAAGCGATGGTTAAATTATAAAAATCGGTTGTTCCTGTTATTGCAGCATTTGTACCTGTGAAATTCACTGTGCTTGTTCCGGGTACGAATGTGCCCTGATTGCTCCACGAAGCAGTTCCGTTGTTGGCAGCTAAATCGCCATTAATATTTAATACGCTACTTGTACCTGCTGTTAGACTTGCACTTGCATTAATTGTGATTGACTTTACTTCTTTTGTTTCACCATCATCGATTATTGGACTTCTGCCATTTGCAGGTAAAATAATCAATACATTTTGTGTCGATAAAGGCAATCCTCCAGTCCAGTTCGAAGGTTCATCCCAATTCGTATCAAAAGCACCTATCCACATGTTTTCAGCAGCAAGTTGCTTGCCTGACAACATCCATATTTTTTGCTTGCCCGCATTTTCAGGATGTGCAGCATCATAAGTTTGTTCGCCTGTATATTCTTCGCGGCCTAAATAGCCAATAGCATGCCCCGATAATGTAAGCCAATTATTGGTTAAATCGAGTACCGTTTTTCCGTGTTCATGTGGTGATACACCACTGTATGTAACGTGGTGATCCCAATAAACCAAACGACTCTCGGTAATTGTATCTAGTTCGGAGTCAAGATAATGTAATTTTAAATTGAATTTAACATTGACACCACCACCCGTTTTTACAATTTGATAATAGCGTTTTACAGTGTTATTCTTAACCGTATGCCAAACGCCTATGCGTGATATAAATGTAATTTGCGAAGGCATACTATCTTGTACATTATTAAAAAATTCTAATGTATTTAGTGCATTACCAAAACTTAGAGATGTTTCTTTTGTGATTATAGTACGAATTACTCTACCTGTTACATCGCCTTCGCCTGTTGTTGTCGCATTTGCACCCATATACAAGTTATTGCAGGATGAAAGCACATCTGTAGAGTATACGGGACTCATATCCAATGCCCCTACAGTAGCCGATGCATTTGCCGAAGCCAAATTCAAAACTCCGTTTACTGTCTGATTGCTTTTCCCAATAACTCCTGCTGTATTATTCACGGTTAAATTATTAAAAGTAGTTACGCCTGTAATATCCTGTGCTACTGTACCATTGAATGTAACCGTGCCACCATTATCACTAAAAGTTCCATTATTTGTCCAATTTCCAGTGATATTTATGTTTGCGGCAGGTGCAGTGAGCGATTTAGTAGAGTTTATTGTTATATGATGAAATGAATTAATCGTTGTGCCCGAAATGGCTGTTGTGCCATTGAAAATTACTGTACTTGTGTTAGCAGTAAATGTTCCGTTGTTAATCCAATTTCCATGTACGGTTAATGTGTTTGAACTACTAATTGTAACTGTTGCTCCCGAATTGATTGTCAATGAATTACAAATACCATCTGCATCTCCTATAGTTGGTTGATAAGGTACACCATTCGGTATAATTACATCAGTTGTTGATGTTGGAATACTTCCGCACCAGTTACTCGCTGTATTCCAATCGGTACTTGTCACGCCTATCCATTGTCCGGTGGCATTTACGGTAACTGTAAAGCTAACACAAGCGGTTGTATTACAAGTTCCTTCGGCACGAACATAATAGGTGGTAGTAGTTGTAGGACTTACTACTATTGAACTTCCGGTGCCCACCAATGTGCCACCACAACTTGCACTGTACCATTTCCACGAAGCGGCTGTTCCAAGCGAACCACCATTTATGCTTAACGACGAACTACTGCCGTTACATATTGGCGTTGTTCCTGATATGGAAGTTGCTGCGGTGGATTCAGTGCCGTTGGAAGCGACAACAAAATTACCTGAGTTGGCAGTGCAACCTAAGAATGTGGCTGCTAAATTGTAAGTTCCAGTTGATAAACCGCTTATGTTTTTGGTTGATGCTGTAAAACTGCTACTCGCTTTTGTCCAGCTATATGTAAATAAATCAGTCCATGTCGATACAGTTGTTCCTGCAAAAGTTCCATTTGTTCCACTAGGTGTTTTCGATAAAGTAGTGCCATTACCTTCGTAAAAGTTATAGCCTGCAATTAAATTCGTTTCGCCTGTATAATAACCATGTGGAGTGGAAGCCAATGCGGCAATTTCAGTATTTGTAAGTGCTCTATTCCAAAACCCCGCTTTTAAAACCTGACCATTGTGATAATTGGGCGTTACGGCATCCCACACATAACCACCAATCATAGTATTATCGGGCGACGAACCATATTTAATGGTAGCAGGCAAGGCAGCATGACTTCCCGATGCAATTAATTCGCCATCAATATAAATCTTCATAGTTGTTCCATCTCCAGTCCCAGCTATATGATGCCATAAACCATCGGTAGGGTATGCGGTTGGAGAATAAATATTCGTGTACAATCCTTCGGACCAAAGTTCAACTAATCCGCCTGTAGTCAATCCAATTTCAACTGCATTGTTTTGTCCAAAAAAACTGTTACGGTTAAATGTGGTAGTTTTTATCCAACCTTCGAGCGTAAATGCACTTAAGTTATTCAGTAGTGGAGTTCCTAAATTTATGTATTGCGATTTGGTATAGTCGAAATTTACAGCAATAGGAATATTGTTGGGAGCCACTGCCCCATCGCTCGACGTAGGACATGTAGTGTTAGTTATATTTGCTGTAGGAATTTCGGGGGATTTTACTAAAAATGGTTTTTTGCTTTCAACAACTGACCCTGATGTATTTACTGTTATAAAGCCAGGAGTAGCTAAGGCAGGTAAAATAGCTGTAATTTGACCTGAATTTACAAAGGTTGTTGTTGCCGATGTGCCATTAAACGATGCAACAGAAGCCGCTGTGAATCCTGTGCCATTAATAGTAATGACAGATCCACCTCCTTTACAAGCACTTAAAGGACTAAAGCTTGTTAAGTTCGCACTTTTAAAAACAGCTACAGCCCCTGACCAATAAAGCCTTGAACTTACAGTACCTCCTGTAGAAGCAGTTCCGGTAGTAGTTACAAATCTTTCGAGCGCATAGGTTCGAGCATTTAAGTTTGCAGTACCATTTGTCGAAGCTGCATTAGCTATAGCAGTAAACGAATTGGTTATGGTGCCTAATGTTGCTGTACTACTTTTTAGTCCAATACCTCCAATCCAAAGTGCTTCGGCTGCGGTCGAAGTTGCAGTAGTTCCGGTTGAGGCAGCTGATGATGTATTTGTATTGAAGTTCGAAGCACTAACATCGAGCGGCGAACCATAAACCAACCCTTTGTATTCCATAATCACAGCTGCCGCACGGGCAGAACTTTGATTGATAGTGATGGCAGTTGCACCTCCCGAAAGTGCTGTTGTGTACCATATTTCGGTAGTAGTACCGTTTGTGGTATTACCTGTCGACGATACCGCTCTAGTCCATGTTGCACCCGTTTGCGTAATACTTGTTATTGTATTAGTGGCTGTGCTTTGGGTTGAAATTATAGCTATAAGTGTATTGCCGTTTATTGGAGCTGTACCCAATGTAACATTAAATGTTGTTACGGCACTTGTGCCTGTATTTCCTATTGCGCTCTGAATGCGTGTTTGTGCTTGAGTGGTCAGTGCCAACAAAACAAGACAAATCAATATGGTAGGAATTCGTTTCATATTTGTAATTATTAGTAAATAGTGGTGGTTCTTTTGCCTACAAATTTACAATAAATACAACTTGATTATTTCCGACAAACACTGTAATACATACTATTACAAACATTTAAGCATATAGTATAATACAGTGAAAATGGGGTGTTTCAAGTTTGAAATGTGTTTTTTTTGAAATGATTTGTGGTAATTGTTATTACTTTATATTGAAGTAAATTCTATAAATGAAAGTGTTAATTTTGAGGATTAGGATTGTTAAAGGGTTCAATTTTTATAAATAATAACAATTGAACTTGCTTTATTAATAAAGTTTGTATTTGCAAAACAAAAATCCCCGCCAGTTTCTGAAAGTGCGGGGATTGTTGTTTATATAATATGACACTTATTTATCTATCACTTTTTCTTTTTTATAATCAATGTTTGTGATAATACGGAGCGAAGTATCACGTGTAAAATAACTCCAACCCCAGTTGAAAAATATGACTAATTTATTACGGACACTCAATATAAGCATCAAATGCAGGAACATCCATATATACCAAGCAATTGGGCCCTTTAGTTTTAAAAATGGTAGCTCAACTACTGCCTTATGCTTACCAACGGTTGCCATCATACCTAAATCCTTGTATTCGTATTCGGTTAATGGTTTGGATTTGTGAACTTTAATTATGTTTTTACCCAAGTTTTTTGCCTGATTAATAGCCACATTGGCCACTTGTGGATGTCCTTGAGGATAGTTAGGTGTTTCCATTACAGCAATATCGCCCAATGCATATATATTGTCGTAACCCTCCAGTTTATTGTAACGATCTACTTTATATCGGTTACGTATTATATGTTCGGGTTTTAAACCTTCAATAATATTACCCGTTACACCCGCTGCCCATATCACATTTTTGGTCGGAATCTCTTCACCTGTACTCAATGTGGCAGTATTACCGTCGAACGATTTAATAATTGTATTCGTTTTTACAATTACACCTAGCTCTTCCAAATATTCGCGTGACGCTTTGCGCGATGCTTCGCTCATATTATTCAAGGTGTTTTCGCTTCCTTCGAGCAATATAATGTTGAATTTCGAAACATCAATGTTATGGTAATCTTTTGGAATAATATCGTTTTTCAATTCAGCAAATGCTCCCGATAGTTCCACTCCTGTGGGTCCACCTCCAACAATAATAATATTCATCCATGCCTGCTTTTCTTCGGGACGAGCAAAAATCTCTTTTTCGAAACTGAAAAGTATTTTGTTTCGAATATCAATGGATTCTTGCGTAGTTTTCATCGAAAACGCATTCTCACTCATCTCTTTATTGCCAAAAAAGTTTGTTTTACAGCCAGTGGCTATCACCAAATGATCATAGCTCACAGAGCGGTCGTAGGCGGTCATCAACTTGTTTTCCTCCGGAATAATTTTTACAATATCGGCCATCCGGAAGTCGATGTTTTTGTTTTTCTGAAAAATTTTCCGAAATGGAAACGAAATACTCGATGGTTCTAATCGTCCGCTTGCCACTTGATAAAACAAGGGTTGAAACTGATGATGGTTTTGTTTGTCAACTAAAACTACATTTACTTCTGCTTTTGTGAGCGTTTTTGCTAATTGTAAACCAGCAAATCCACCACCGATAATGACAATTTTGTCTCCTTTTTTAATACTGCTTATACCCATTGATTCATTTAATTTACAAAAACAAACAGCCCCAAACCCCTGAAGGGGCTTAAAGATAGACCATTCGGAACTATTTCACATCCCCTTTAGGGGCTTGGGGCGATAATTTTATTTGTTTCTCTTTTATTATTTCATACTTATAAACAACAAAGGTAGTGTTTTGTTGATAAATAAAAGAAATTTTTCTTTAATTGCTTGTTTGATGTTTTTATAAAATGTTGATTGTGTATGCGTTAAGTGTCAATGCTTTTTTTACTGAAATAATATTACCTTTGCACTCAGAAAACAGTAGGCCGGTTTGTCGCTGCACGTTATGTGTTGAGGAAAGTCCGGGCAACACAGAGCACCATATTTCCTAACGGGAAACAGTCCGTGAGGGTTGAGTAGTGTAACAGAAAATAACTTCAAACTCCTTTGAGTTTGTAAAGGTGAAAAGGTGAGGTAAGAGCTCACCGGTATTGCTGGTAACAGTAGTAGCCGTACGCCTTATGGGTTGCAAGATCATGTATACCAGCGCATGTAGGATGGCTCGTCCGATGCTGGGGGGTAGATTGCTAGAGGTGCAAGGTGACTTGTACAGTAGATAAATGACAAACGTTTTGGTGCAAACCAAGATACAAAACCCGGCTTATAGGCTTGCTGTTTTTTTTGAAAATTTATGTCGAAAGGGCATATTATTAGTTGTACTATAACAAAAAAATTTAAAAACCACATAAGGCACATAAGTATTATAAAATATTTTTTGAGAATTAAGAAACCTTCCGGTTTTAATTAGTTCACTTAAGAATACGTATACTATATTTTTCTTATGTGCCTTAAGTCGTTAATTTTTATATGAAACTAATCAATTTTATAAGCCATGATATATGGCGAATGACCGAGCAGGAACTTTCGAAAACACGAAGGTTAATGTATCGTTTTGTGAAAATTGTGGTGTTGGCTGTTCGTGCATTTATTACCGAACGACTCAATGTAAAGGCTTCAGCATTAACTTATTCCATTTTATTTGCCATAGTACCCATGTTTGCGTTAATAGTGGCTATTGGTCGTGGTTTTGGTGTCGAAGCATTGATCGAAAAATCATTGGAGGAGTCGTTTTTTGCACAATCCAATATGATTCCTACCGTAATGGGATTTGTAAAACGCTACCTCGAAACTACACAAGGTGGTGTTTTTATTGGCATTGGTTTGATAATTTTGCTTGTTTCGGTAATGAACTTTTTTATCCAAGTGGAATTGGCATTTAACGGAATATGGCAAGTTAAAAAATCACGAAAAGTGGTAAGTCAGTTTACAATGTACTTTTCGGCCATGCTCATTATTCCTTTTTTTATGGTGCTTTCATCGGGTTTGTCCATTTATATCAATACAATACTCGGAAATACCGTATTTTACGATATTCTGAGTCCTTTTGTACAGTTTAGTGTGCGTTTAGCTCCTTACTTTGTTAACTGGATTATTTTTACCATTATGTATTTGGTAATTCCCAATACTAAAGTAAATTTCAAAGATGCGCTTATTGCAGGCGTGTTAGCAGGTTCTGCTTTTCAGTTGTTTCAAGTGTTATATATTAATGGTCAGGTCTTGCTTTCACGTTATGATGTGGTTTATGGTAGTTTTGCCGCTATTCCATTATTGTTGCTCTGGTTGCAAATATCATGTCTAATTGTATTGTTAGGTGCCGAAATTTCGTATGCGTCTCAAAATATTCAAAACTTTGAATATGAGGCCGATTCGAAAAATATAAGCACTCGATACAAAAATTTTCTGACACTTTTTATTGCCTGGTTAGTGGTAAAACAGTTCGAAAAACAACTTCCTGCACTATCGTCGAATCAAATTGCCTTGGAGCAAAAAATCCCCATTCGATTAGTAAATCAGCTTGTTTCAATGTTAGTAGACGCAGGAGTGTTCGTTGAGGTTTTTAACGAAACGAATAGAATCAAAACCTTCCAGCCTGCCATTGATATTAATCAGTTGAATGTAAGTGTTTTATATGAGAAAATTGAATCCTTTGGCACAGAGCATTTTCTCGAAAATAAAAATGTAGTATTGGACGATTTCTGGCATAAAACGCAATCAATGAATGCTGTAGATCGTTATGTAAGTGCTAAAACACTGATTAAAGATATTTAAGCATAATATAGAGGTTTAAAAATTCATAAACGCTTCAATAATCTTGGAGCGTTTTTTGCATACTTATGCAAGACCTTTTTATTTGGGATTTTGCTTTATATTTACAATTAAAAATACTATCTTTGTCAGTCTTTTTCAAAAATACTGACAAAATTGGCATTGAGCTTTTTCTTACTTTATAAACATTACAAACTTTAAAAAAAATTATAAACCAATTTTATATCATGGGATTTAACGACATTCTAAAAAAACTATTCGGAAATAAAGCGCAACGCGACTTAAAGGAAATTGAACCTTATGTGGCTAGTATAAAAGCGGCTTACGAAAATATCAAAAACCTGAGCAATGATGAGCTTCGTGCTAAAACAGAAGAGATAAAACTGTTTGTGCAAAATTATGTAGCTGCGGAACGTGCTCGGATTTTGGAATTAAAAGCATCCATTGAGGATACCGAAATTAATCTACGCGAAAAAATATATTCCGAAATTGATAAACTTGAAAAGGAAATTACCGAGAAATTCGAAAAAGCCCTTGATGAAGTACTTCCCGAAGCATTTTCGATAGTAAAGGATACCGCTCGCCGATTGACCGAAAACTCCGAAGTGATTGTTACTGCTAACGATTTTGACCGCGATTTGGCTGCAAAACATGATTTTGTGACCATAGTTGGCGATAAAGCACATTACAAAAACGAGTGGACTGCTGGTGGTAACCTTATTAAATGGGAAATGGTGCATTACGATGTGCAACTTTTTGGTGGTACCGTACTTCACAAAGGTAAAATTGCCGAAATGGGTACTGGTGAAGGAAAAACACTGGTTGCTACACTTTCAGTTTTTCTTAATGCTTTGACTCGTAATGGTGTACACCTTGTTACTGTAAACGATTACCTATCAAAACGTGACTCCGAATGGATGGGACCGCTTTATATGTTTCATGGTTTAAGTGTGGATTGTATCGACCGTCATCGCCCTAACTCCGACGAGCGCCGTCAGGCGTATTTGGCCGATATTACATTTGGTACAAATAACGAATTTGGTTTTGATTACCTACGCGATAATATGGCTAATAGTGCTGCCGATTTAGTGCAACGCAAACATAATTATGCTATTGTGGATGAGGTTGACTCGGTATTGATTGACGATGCCCGTACACCGCTTATTATTTCGGGTCCGGTACCCAAAGGCGATGATCAGCTTTTCGAAGAGCTTCGACCCAAAGTGGAACGCCTTGTAAATACACAAAAAACATTAGCTACCAAGTATTTGTCTGATGCACGTAGATTGATGGCATCGGCTGATAAAAAAGAGCAGGAGGAAGGCGCATTGGCACTTTTCCGCTCGTACAAAGGTATGCCTAACAATAAGCCGCTCATTAAATACCTCAGTGAGCAAGGTATGAAAGCCCAATTGCTTAAAACGGAAGAGTTTTACATGGCCGAAAACAATCGTAATATGTTTATGGCTACCGATCCACTGTATTTTGTGATCGACGAAAAAAATAAATCCATCGAGTTGACTGATAAAGGTATTGACTTGATAACTGACAACTCCGAAGATACAAAATTCTTTGTTTTACCCGATGTAGGTAGCGAAATAGCCGAAATTGAAAAAGATAAATCGCTTACGCTCGAAGATAAACAAAACCGCAAGGATGAACTAAATCAGAATTACGCCATAAAATCCGAACGTGTACATACCATTAATCAGTTATTGAAAGCGTATACGCTTTTCGAAAAAGATGTGGAATATGTGGTGATCGAAAACAAAGTGAAAATTGTTGACGAACAAACGGGTCGTATTATGGAAGGCCGTAGGTATTCTGATGGATTACACCAAGCTATTGAGGCAAAAGAAAAAGTAACTGTAGAAGCTGCTACACAAACTTTTGCAACTATTACCTTGCAAAATTATTTCCGTATGTACCACAAATTGTCGGGTATGACAGGTACTGCCGAAACGGAAGCTGGCGAGTTATGGGATATCTACAAATTGGATGTGGTGGTAATTCCTACCAATCGTCCCATTGCTCGTAACGATATGGAAGACCGCGTTTACAAAACAAAACGTGAGAAATATATAGCTGTTATCGAAGAAATTGACCGTTTGGTTCAAGCGGGTCGTCCGGTATTGGTGGGTACTACTTCGGTCGAAATTTCAGAATTACTAAGCCGTATGCTTAGCGGACGAAAAATCAGACACAATGTGCTGAATGCCAAGTTACACCAACGCGAAGCGGATATCGTTTCGGAAGCTGGTCGTAGTGGTACTGTAACTATTGCTACCAATATGGCTGGTCGTGGTACCGACATTAAACTTACACCCGAAGTAAAAGAAGCAGGTGGTTTGGCAATTATTGGTACGGAGCGTCATGAGAGCCGCCGTGTCGATCGTCAGTTACGTGGACGTGCTGGTCGTCAGGGTGATCCGGGTTCGTCTATTTTCTACGTTTGTTTGGAGGACGATTTAATGCGTCTTTTTGGTTCGGAACGTATTTCGGGCATTATGGATAAACTTGGTTTCGAAGAAGGGGAGATGATTGAACATTCCATGATTTCGAAATCCATTGAACGGGCACAGAAAAAAGTAGAAGAAAATAACTTCGGAATTCGTAAACGTTTATTGGAATACGATGATGTTATGAATTCGCAACGCGAAGTGGTTTACAGCAAACGCCGCCATGCTTTGATGGGTGAGCGTATTGGTGTGGATATTACCAATATGATTTACGATGTGGCCGAAGTGTTGGTCGAAAATGCCAAAAGCAGCAACGATTTTGTAACGCTGGAAGAAGATTTGTTGAAAGTCTATGCTATGGAAGCTCCTTTCGATGAAGCTACTTTTACTTCCACCCGTACTGGTGAGTTAATTCATCAGGTAAACGATGCAGCATTGGCAACATTTAAACGTAAAATGGACAAACTATCGGCTGTTGCCTATCCAGTTATTAAGCAAGTATACGAAGGGCGTGGTCATCAGTACGAAAATATTCTTGTTCCGGTAACGGATGGTAAACGTGTTTATAATGTTACTGCTCACCTCGAAACGGCTTATAAAAACGAAGCTAAAGAAGTGGTAAAAGCATTCGAAAAACTTACTTTGCTCTATGTTATCGATGATGAGTGGAAAGAGCACTTACGCCAATTGGATGAATTGCGCCAATCAGTTCAAAATGCAAGTTACGAGCAAAAAGATCCGTTATTGATTTATAAACTAGAATCGTATGGTTTATTCAAGGAAATGATTGACTCCATGAATCGTAAAGTGCTTTCGGTACTTATGCGTGGACAAATTCCAGTGCGTGAACCAGAACAATTGCGCGAAGCTCGTCCTGAGCAACGTATGGATTTAAGCCGTATGAAAATTCAGAAAGATGAAGTGAATAGCCGAAATAGTTCTGAGCAAGATCCTACAAAGCATGATACACGCGAATTGCAAAAATCGCAACCTATTATTGTTGAGAAAAAAGCTGGTCGCAATGATCCCTGCCCTTGTGGTAGCGGTAAAAAATATAAAAACTGCCACGGAATGAATTAAATCAGCAGTAAGCAGTAAGCAGTAAAAAGAATACAACAGCTTATTACTTACAGCTTACCACTTACCACTAAAAAAAACGATTATGAATTTAAATGCAATAACTTGGAACGTTAATCCTGAGCTATTTAGCTTAGGGCCTTTGCATGTACGTTGGTATGGATTAACATGGGCATTGGGTATTTGGATAACGCTAATGATTACTCAGCGGATTTTTAAAAATGAAAAATTGCCCGAAGCATGGTTGGATAAATTGTTTATGTATACCGTAATTGGAACAATTGTTGGAGCACGACTGGGGCATTGTCTCTTTTATGGTTGGGATCATTATTCGGCTAATCCTATCGAAATACTTTATATTTGGCAAGGTGGCTTAGCAAGTCATGGTGGAGCTATTGGCATTGCAGTTGCTATATTTTTGTTTAATAAAAAAGTATCCAAAAAAGGATATATTTGGGTGTTGGATAGGTTGTTGGTTGGAGTTACGCTTTGTGCTGCATCTATTCGTTTTGGCAATTTGATGAACTCCGAAATTTATGGAACTGCAACTACCTTACCTTGGGGATTTAATTTCCCAGTTGATAGTCAGTGGGATGGAGCTGCTCATCACCCAACTCAGATATACGAAATGTTGGCTTATATATCGGTTTTCGTTCTTACATCGTGGCTTTATTGGAAAAAAGATGCCAACAAAATACCAGGTTTAATCACTGGAGTTTTTTTAGTTGGTATGTTTGGTGCTCGCTTTCTTCTGGAGTTTATCAAGTTAGATCAAGAAGCTTTTGAATCGGGAATGTTACTCAATATGGGTCAAATTCTAAGTATTCCGTTTATGGTTTGGGGTGTTTGGTTGCTACTAAATACACGAAAAATAGTAAAAGCATAGGACTATTTTAAATTGAAAGCGTATTTAATTGGGAATAATTGCTAAAGTTGCTTTTTAACTTTTAGTACAATGGTCACTAAATCAATTGTTTGTGTTTTAAGAAAAAAGAAAATTGTAAAAAGTGCATTAATAGCTTGTCAATTCAAATAAAAACACTACTTTTGCAGTCACAAAATATCGCGGAGTGGAGCAGTGGTAGCTCGTTGGGCTCATAACCCAAAGGTCGTTCGTTCGAGTCGGGCCTCCGCAACTTTAAAAAAAGCTGTTTCTAATTTAGAAACAGCTTTTTTTATGCTTTTTATTTTAAGGTGCTAAACGCACCATTTCCCAATTTCCATCATTTGTTTTTTTGTAAAACAACCTATCGTGCAGTCGATTCGGGCGGCCTTGCCAAAACTCAATAGTATCAGGTTGAATGCAATATCCGCCCCACAGTTCTGGTTTGGGCACGTTTTCGCCATATTGTAGTTTAATAGCTTCGAACCGTTTTTCCAGAAATTCCTTACTGCCAATAACCCTGCTTTGAGGCGAAGCATAAGCGCCAATACGGCTGTCGAGCGGTCGGGAATTGAAATAATCCACCGACACTTCGGCACTCACTTTGAAAGCTTTTCCAGTAATGCGCACTTGCCGCTCCAATGTTTCCCACAAAAATAGCACAGCCACCCGATTGTTTCTGGTCAATTGTTGCCCTTTGTTGCTTTCGTAATTCGTAAAAAACATCAACCCATGTTCGTCAAACTCTTTCAGTAAAACCACGCGCGAGTGCGGTTGTAAATTTTCGTCGACAGTAGATATTACCATGGCGGTTGGTTCGGCTTCGTTGCTTGCAATGGCCTCGTTGAGCCATTTGCCGAACTGAACCATAGCCGATAAGTCGGCGTCACCTTCGTTCAGACTCGCTATTTCATATTGTTTGCGTATTTCGCGGAGCATAATTTTCTTTTTTTGATATAGTTAAATACATTTATCCAACAAAGTTAATCCAACAAAGTTTAACGCACCCTTTGCCAAGCTAAAACCTACTTTGAACGAACAATACAAAAACGCCCGCAAAAACAGCAGTGCGGAGTTTACCACCCAACCGTAAAAACTAAAAAACATTCAATATATAGCTTTCTATTTCATTAAATTTGTGAAAATAATGTTTATATTTGCGGGGCGAAAAACACAACTTATATGGAAAATAAAATCAGCAAAACTGTTTTACCTGTGTTTGAACAGATAAAGCACACCGACAACAAAGGTAACGAATTTTGGATGGCGCGTCAGTTAGCCAAAGCACTGGAATATACCGATTTCAGAAATTTCAGTTCTGTAATCGAAAAGTCAAAAGAAGCCTGTAAAAATAGTGGACAAAAAATAGCCGATCACCTCGTTGAAGTCAACGAGGAGATAAACCATGGCAAAGGCGCAATAAGCAGTTATCCAAGCTATAAACTAAGCCGTTACGCCTGCTATTTGATAGTGCAAAATGCCGACCCAAACAAAGAAACTGTAGCATTGGGGCAAACCTATTTTGCGGTACAAACCCGATTGCAGGAAATCCGGCAGATGGACGAATACAATCAGTTAAGTACCGAGGACGAAAAACGTTTATTCCTTCGTACCGAATTGGCAAAACACAATACGCAACTGGCAGCAGCGGCTAAAGATGCCGGAGTAATTGAGCCAATTGATTACGCTATTTTTCAAAATCACGGTTACAAAGGTTTGTATGGCGGATTAGATGCAAAAGCTATACATGCGAAAAAAGGATTGAAAAAAAGCCAACAGATACTCGACCACATGGGAAGCACCGAGTTGGCAGCGAATCTTTTCCGGGCAACGCAAACTGAAGATAAACTCAAACGCGAACAGATAAAAGGGAAGGAAAAAGCAAACAAAACGCACTACGAAGTAGGCAAAAAAGTGCGACAAACAATCCGGGAAATTGGTGGCGAAATGCCCGAAAACCTACCTGTTGCCGATAGTGTTAAAAAGTTGGAACCAAACAACACCACTAAATTACCGAAAACTAAAAAGTAAATCGTGTAATTTAATGTTCCGTAATTATAGAATGCTGAATTTACAAAAATGAATCCAGAAAATAATGTTTATATTTGCGGGGCGAAAAAAGAATATGTGTAGATAGTTGCAAATTCCTGTATAAGAACAACTGCTAAAAATTAGTAATTAATCTATTGCACTAATTTTCAAAAGATTGAATATAACACAAAGTACCAATAAAGCGGATGTATGCGAACAACCAGTTCGCATAGCGGAAATTGAGTTCGCATAGGCTTACGTTGAACGAAACCGTTCCGGTAATTGAAACTAAATGATAATTTTGAAGTGACAAAAAACTTCAAAAAATTATCATTATGAATCAAAACAAATCTTTCGAGAGTTTGCAAATCAAAGAGATGCAAAT
>Ga0247844_1002890_pt1 | contig 26650 bp, 31 predicted proteins | sample LaCtaG_FD_192421 | JGI IMG/M metagenome (GOLD analysis project Ga0247844, IMG submission 192421) | Freshwater microbial communities from meromictic Lake La Cruz, Castile-La Mancha, Spain - LaCruzMarch201714.5m_1 | ecosystem: Environmental > Aquatic > Freshwater > Lake | place: Spain: Castile-La...
CAAGTGGCCGACTATGTGTTTGTGGATCAGGCCCAGCGTGATCAAGTCAACAGCTGGGTCACATCCGGCACAATTCCGCACTTGCTGTTGAGCGGTGCTCCGGGCACAGGCAAAACCACTCTGGCCAAGGTCTTGATCAATGAACTGGGCATAGACGAATATGATGTGCTGTATGTAAACGGTTCCAAGGAAGGTCGCAAAATTGAGTGGATTGATCGACTGATTGGATTCTGTCAGACCATGCCGTTTGGTTGGTTCAAGGTGGTGCTGATTGACGAAGCTGACTACATGAACAAAGAGTCAGTGCAGCCGGCACTGCGCAACTTGATGGAAGATTACAGTCAAACTGTGAGATTCATCATGACCTGTAACTACCCACACAAGATCATTGAGCCCTTGCACAGCAGATTGCAGGGTTTTCACATTGTGAAATCTGATCATACAGAATTCACAGCTCGTGTGGCCACTGTGCTGGTCACAGAAAACATAGAGTTTGATCTTGACACACTGGACAGCTATGTCAAGGCCACGTACCCAGATCTTCGCAAATGCTTGAATTTGGTGCAACAGAACTCGGTGACTGGTGTGTTGGCAGCACCGGCAGCATCGGATCGTGCCGCACGTGACTGGCGCCTGGATGCTGTGGACCTGTTTAAAACTGGTCGAGTACGACAGGCCCGTACCATGATGTGTCAGAATTCATCGCCTGAAGATGCAGAAGAAATCTTTCGCTGGATGTATGACAACCTGGAACTCTGGGGCACAACACCTGAGAAACAGGATCAAGCCATTGTGATCATACGCAATGGTCTGGTCAGCCACAACTCAGTGGCCGACGTTGAGATCAACTTGAGTGCAACCTTGATTGAGCTGAGCCAACTGTAATGAGATATTTTTTAATCACATATCTCAAAAAACCCAATGGGCAAATGGACGAACAAAATCAAGTTGCTCGCAGCATCAAAACTCGAGATCTGCAATGTGCCAATGTCATACTGGACTTCAAAAAACTAGAAGTAGTAAAATGCACCATGAACGGAGTCAGTGTGCCCCGAGACTTTGACCGCATTGTACAGTACTACATGCAATTTTACGAAAATACCCTGACCCGACTGTTTCACGAAAACGGTTGGGAAATTGTCAAACCTGAGAAAGCAACTGATGAAAAAACCCCTGCAGAAAATATTACTGGTTGATGCCGATGGCGTGCTACTAGACTGGGAATATGCGTTCTCGGTCTGGATGGAACAGCATGGATTTGAAAAGGCTCAGGGCAGTGAACGCATCTATGACATTGGTGATCGTTATGGTATTTCCCTGGATCAAGGCAAAAAGCTCATCAAGATGTTCAACGAGTCAGCGGCCATTGGATTCTTGCCGCCCTTGAGAGATGCCATGTTCTATGTCAAACGCCTGCACGAAGAACATGGTTATCAATTTCATTGCATCACCAGTCTCAGCACCGACACCAATGCCAAAAAACTGCGAGAAATGAATCTCAGAAAACTGTTTGGTAAAACTGCATTTGACAGTGTGGTGTGCCTGGAAACTGGTGGCGACAAAGATGCTGCCTTGGAACCCTATCGTGGCTCGGGACTGTACTGGATTGAAGACAAACCTGAAAACGCTGATCTAGGACATAGACTGGGTTTACGGAGCATACTCATGGAACACGGGCACAACATGCATCATGAGTGCCCGTATCCTGTGGTCAAAAACTGGCGTGAAATCTACCAGTTGATAACAGGTCAGTTGGAATAAAGTCCCAGTACTGACCCAATGATGGCGTGACGTTGTACATCACGAGCTGTCATTTCACACACGGCTATACCCCGTACCGGGGTTGAACAAAGCCGTTCACACAAATCCAACAAACCATTTTCGCCTGAGTGGCGATCAGCTTGTTCCACGTCACCGGTGATCACAATACGTGAATTCACCCCAATGCGGGTCATCAGCATCTTGGCCTGGGCCGGAGTTGCATTTTGCATTTCGTCGGCTATAATCCATGAATTTTTAAAGGTGCGTCCGCGCATGTAAGCCAGTGGCGCAATTTCAACTACCTGATCTTCTATCATGGCCAAGATGTCCTGAGGGCGATAATATTCGCGCATGACATCCAACAAAGGGCGAGTCCATGGTTCCATTTTGGCAACTAGGTTGCCGGGCAAGAACCCGTGTTGCTCACCTTCTACACCCACAGCGGGGCGTGTCATTATGATTCGATCGCATTCTCCTTCTTTTAGTGCTCGTATAGCCGCCAGCATGGCCAGGTATGTTTTACCAGTACCTGCAGGCCCTGTGGTGACTACAATGTGTTGATTGGGATCTTGCAGAGCCATGACCAGCTGTTCTTGATTTCGTGTTCGAGGGATCAATTCTATGCGGCGTTGTGCCACCTTAGATGCTGTTTTGAATGTAATGGTGTTTTCCACTGTTTCCAGACTCTGTCGTTTCTGTGCCTTGGCGGCGCGGTTTCTGCTCAAGTGCGAATCTCCTAGGTTAGTCCCTGTTCTGGGACAGAAATATTTACGGCACTGTGCAGTGAATATTATGTGGATAGATTTTAGTGGCACGCTTGACTAAGTATTAGGCTCCGATCAACATGTTTGACACTGAGCCAGGTGCGCTGAATTAAAACCAACATTTTGATAAATATTGCGAGGACCCAAAAACCATGGCCACAAACAACAATTACACCTATGCACCAGCAGCAGTAGACACAGCTACACCCCCGCCAACACCAATAGCCCCGTTAGATCGAATTCCGGCACCAGTGGAACCTGGTCCAGGCCTGGGCATCAGCTCCAGCACACCATCTGTGACATTGCCTGTTCAGGAAGTGGCAGTTGAACCTGGTGGCAGCATCACTGTTACCAATGTAAAGCCCACAATACCCAACTATATTGAAGTCATGGTGGATGGCAATATCATAGTAAAAGACGCCACAGCAATCAACTTCACTGGGTCGGGCGTTGCTGTCACTGCCAATGGCGCAGTGGCCACAGCAACCATTACGTCGGGCGGTATATATGGCAATTCAAATGTCAGCACATTATTGGCTGCATTTGGGTCAAACACCCTAGTGACCACAGGTAACATAACTGCTGGATATTTCATTGGTAACGGTTCACAACTCACTGGACTTGCTGCAACATACGGCAATTCAAATGTGACCACATTGTTGGCTGCCCTGGGCAGTAACATCATCAGCGGTACCGGCAACATCACCACAACTGCCAATATTTCTGGTGGGTTTATTCTAGGCAATGGCTCTCAGTTGACTGGTATTGCTGCCAGTTATGGCAACGCCAATGTGGTGGCCAACCTGGCTGCACTGGGATCAAATCCAGTTAGCACCACAGGCAACATCACTGGTGGCAACATCCTGGGTGGTGCCAATGTCAACGCAACCACGCACACAGGTACCACTGTAAGTGTGACAGGCAATGTCACTGGTGGCAATATTACCACAGCTGGTCTGGTAGTGACCACTGGCAACGTCAGCGGCGGCAACATCATAGCAGCAACTCTGGTTCAAAGTGCCACTGTGTCAGTTTCAGGCAACATCACAGGTGGCAATATACTAACAGGTGGCCTGATATCAGCCACATCAACAATTACTTCGGCTGCCAACGTTGTTGGTGGCAATATCACAACTAGTGGACAGGTATCCGCTACAGCCAACATCACTGGTGGTAACTTATCAGCTGTTAATCTAGTGATCAACAACATTAGATCTGATGATTCAAGTTTTGTAAACATCGAAGATGGCGTTAACGTCACTGGTGCTGTTGATGTTTCTGGCAACATCACTGGTGGTAACTTAAATGTCACAGGATTGAGTTTGAGTGGCAACGTTGTTAGTGCGCTGGTAAGTGCAGCCAACATCACAACCACAGCCAACATCAGTGGCGGATACATTTTAGGTAATGGATCACAGCTAACAGGGGTCAATTCCGTAACTGTTGATGTAACAGACACAAACGGCCTAACAACCATTTACTACCCTACATTTGTAGAGAATCGCACCACAGCTCAGATAGCACGGGCGGATGTGGACCTCACCTACCGGACTGATGACAACCTATTGACTGTGGGAAATGTTTCGGTCACGGGCAACATCACCGGCGGCAACTTATTAACAGGCGGATTGATTTCAGCAACTGGCAACGTCACTGCTGGCAATTTATCAGCGGTCAATCTTGTGATCAACAGCATTCGCAGTGATGACTCTACTTTTGTCACCATTGAAGATGGAGTGATTGTCGATGGAGTGATTGTCAATGGAGTAATCACACTAGAATACGGTGCAAAAATTAAAGATACTTCCAGTGACAGTGTTTCATTTGGTCAAAATGCAGGTAATGCATCACAAGGCTCACAAGCAGTGGCTATTGGCTTAGATGCCGGAGCCAATGGACAAGCAAACGGAGCTGTAGCTTTGGGTGTTAGTGCAGGACAACTTAATCAAGGTATAACTGGTATAGCTATAGGTGATTCAGCTGGATCTAGCAATCAAGGACTAGGTGCAGTAGCCATTGGTGCGGCTGCTGGTTTTGACTCACAAGGTCAATATTCAGTGGCTATGGGTTATTATGCTGGATATACTAGCCAAGCCAATAACTCAATCATCATAAATGCCACTGGCGCCAACTTGAATCAAACCACTGCCAATACATTCACAGTGGCACCCGTTCGTAATGATGTGGCCAATATTGGTCAAGTTGTATTCTACAACACCACATCAAAAGAAATCACATACGGCAATGTCATAAGTGTGGCAGGCAACATCACAGGTGGTAATCTAGCCACTGCTGGATTAATCTCAGCCACAGGCAATATCACTGGGGGCAATATTCTAGGTGGTGCCAACGTCAATGCCACCACGCATACAGGCACAACTGCGTCATTGAGTGGCAACGTCACTGGTGGTAACTTGACCACAGCAGGTTTGACCAGCACAGCAAGTTTGAGTGTGACCGGCAACACCGCCACAATCACCACTGCCAACTACTCAGTGGGTTACCTAAATATTCCACAGATCAGTTTTGCAGCCAATGCCACAGCAGCCTTGGTAGATTCGGGCAAACACTACTACACCACCAGCGCATCAAACTTGGCCCTGACCTTGGCTGACAACAGTGCAGTGAGTTGGCCAGTGGGCACTGCACTCAGCATTGTGAACCAGGGCACAGCCAACGTCACAGTTGCTCCGGCTGCTGGTGTTAGTCTGTATCTAGCAGGCAACTCAACTTCGGCCAACAGAACAGTGACCACATACGGCATGGCCACTGTGATGAATGTGGCAGCCAATGTTTGGATGATCAACGGGACTGTGGTATGAGCGGCATCATGATGTCAGTCCTGGGCAACTGGAAAGTACCTGTTGCAAGCGTGAGTTATACGCCATTGGCGGGAAGCCTACAGTTCAACGGCAGCAGTCAGTATCTCTCAATGGCGCCGGGTTTTGCATTAGGTACCAGCGCCTACACCATAGAAGGTTGGTTCTACAACAACAGTACCTATGCTGCTCAAAAGGCATTTGTTGCCACAGATCAAACAGGTGCCCTGAGTCTATTCAACACTGATGCACAGTCATTTACCCTGGACAAATACGGCGGTGGTGGTGCTAGGACTTATACTTTTCCCAGCAACACCTTGCAGGTCAACCAGTGGCAGTACATCATACTCAACCGCAATGCCAGCACACAGGTAGAAACCATGTGGGTGGGCACCTTTGTCAATACTAGTTCTTATGTGACCTGCAGCCGCGCCACCGGTGCTGCTGGTGGTACCAGTGTGAGTGGTGGAACACAAGTCAACAATCTTGATTACACAGGGGTCTGTAACTGGATAGGTAGATTCTATGGCGGCTATTGGCCTGGCTTTATCACCAACCTCAGAGTCACTGTGGGCACAGCAGTTTATGACAGCACCAGTAGCACAGTTACAGCACCCACAGATCCACTGACCAGCTTGGCCAATACCAAGTACCTGATGCTGGGTGCAGCAGTGACCACAGACACATCAGGCATACAAACGGTCACAAACAATGGCACAGTAACGCAAACTGCAACCGTACCATTCTAATGTTGGCTACTAATAATAACACCCATAAATAACCACATGGACAAAGAAATATTCCGCGATCACACTGATTACTGGCAAGTAGCCGACAACATTCGTGACATCTACATGAGCGAGGGCAGTCTTGTCACACTCTTGGATTTTGAGCGTGTGCTGGACGAAATCGATCTCTATGCTTTTAAGAACTGGGAAATTGGTGAACTGGTGTCGGGACCCAAGATTGGCAAGTACCGTGTGACCTGTATATTCATGTGGCCCCTGAAACTCATGCCGGACCCCCGGGGCGCACGTCGCCTGTTGCCGTTTGACTGCAACGTGGAGTTCATGAAAAAAGAAATTGAAATTCCCATCAAAATTGAAGACCCGTCGGACTATCGTGCTGGAACCAAGAAAGCCAAGCTCATGCGTCAGCAGGTGTGGTTGGTGGAAATCACCATGCCCAAGGCCTTGATGCAGGACATCCGCACTGGCTCAATTGAAATGGAAGACGAGGAAATTGATCTTGATGAACTGGATCAAGCCTATGAAAATGATCTTGATCAAGATGAATATCAAAATGATGGAGCAGCTGATGCAGCACAACAATCACTTAATCAACCCACGCCGGCCGCTGTCTGAGGGACTGAACTATCGTGACCTTGATGGCATGATGAAGTCTACCATTCACGTGGATGAATTCACCAGCAAAATGGGCGATGATGCTGACATCATTGTGTTGAGTTTTTTTGTGCGTGATCTCGCCGCGGCCAAGGATCTAGTGGCCTGGTTTGAAAAAGGCTATGACTTTGTCATGGATGCTGATCGTTCACCAGGTGAAATCAAACCCAATCGTTTTCTGGTGTACGTGGAAATTCGTCGACGCAGGTCAGCACCCGAACATGTGCAAACTCTCCTGGATGACTTGAGTACTCTAACTGAATTTGATGCCGGCAACTGGAACTTTGTGTACGAAAAACGTCAACAGCCCTGGAGTGCGGATGCATTTGCCAAAACAGTGCCCTGCACTCCTGATGAGTATCGACGCACTCACGAAGAAGACCTAAATGAAATGCGCACAGCCGCAGGCCTGGCCACTCGGCGCATACACGAAGTCACTGCTGATGTTCGTGTGTTACAAGCCGCAGCAGGAATACTATGAAAATTAATCAAATCTTAGAAGAAAGTCGTTTTGACCGTCGTGACGCATATCAGCGTGACTACGACAGCAGTGTGAGCGGCATGGGTCGTGGTGACGACCATCGTGGCCTACGCCAAGAGCTGGCACACGAGCGCAACAACATACAAATTGCCATCAATGGCCGACCATGGAAAGTGGTTGCTGGTCGGGGCACAGCAGACAGTGCAGAAGAACGCAACCACCTTGAAAACATGAAGCAGTGGGCTGAAAGAAAATCCGCCAGCTCGGGTAAAAAGTGGACTGTGTACCTGACCGGTGCCGAAGTCAGTGAAGATGCAACCAACAGTCAAATAACTGAATTTGCCACTGCTCCGGGTGGTGGGGATTCTGGAAACTATTTCCAGGCTCTAGCTTCGGCCTGGTACAATGGTACTTTTGATAGTGGCAGTCTCGAAAAAGGCATCAAGAGTCAACAAGACGTAGAACGCCTGCTGCAACGTGGCATTGTGTGCCCAGACGGTGTCACACGCAAGTATGGAATAGATTACAATTCAGACTTTGACGGTGTGGTCATATCCAGCGATGACTACTATGAACATGCTGACCATGACGAGACTGACAGCCGCACAGGCAAGCCATTTGGCCCATATGACTACATGGAGTTTGGCGGCGAAGAACTAGACGAATCGGCCAAGTGGCGTGATCCCAAGTACAAAGATCAGTTGTATACGCAAGAAAAACCAGATTATAACGACTCTCGTGAATATGATAATGCTATGTGGTATCCCAAACCCAAAGGTTATAAAGGCAGAAAAGAACCAATGGCAGGTGGTGAATTTCCCCGCACTGACCCCTTGGTCAAAGGATTTGGCCGGTACGGTGTAGGTGAACCAGTATCAAAAGGACCAAGAAAAGGCCTGCCATCACGAGATCAAATCACAAGTCTCAAAGGCAGTATCAAAGACGCACACGGTAAGCATCACAAACCAAATCTGCCGGAGCAAGGCATGGCAGAAGGCAAGCCCCAAGAAAAAGAAGCCGACTACGGTGCTGACTATCAAGACATGGTGGCCAGAGTAAAGAAACTAGCAGGCATGGGGCCACTTAAAACTGTGTACGATCCCAACAAACGTGTGTATCGCAACGTGCCCACAGCGGTGCAACCACCAAAAAAATGAGAGCCCAAGAGTTTGTTGCCGAGCGTAAAAAACGCCGTGGAAAGAAATCCAATCGTTACGGTGGATATTTCTTTCCCGGATATGCCTACTACGGTGCAGGAGACTCTGGTGATGGTGGCGGTGATGGTGGCGGTGAATCAACATTGCCCATAGCAGAAACATCACAAGGACACTTGCACATTGGTGACTTGACCATTGACGTGGACAGCCATGCCATTGAACAGGTGTATTTTCGTGAAATAGATCCCGGCACAGTGGATCAGGCTCTGCGCCGACTGCCCAGCATACAAGACCAACTCATGCGCATGCCAGCTGCCAGCAAGGTCTGGGTGCGTGATCCCAACACCGGACTCAGCATTGGCCTGCGCCGCAACAACGAACAAACCGCAGAGTTTCAGTTCAAGACTGCTGTGATGAATCGCACGTTTCAGAGCATGACCCCAGAAATTGAGCTGGGCGAGGCAGCCCAACATCTACAAGAGCTGTCATTCCTGGGTTCGCCCTGTACCAAGGACTGCTCGGGACATCGTGCCGGCTATGAGTGGAGCAAGAGAAAAGGACTGCGTCAAGCCCAGTCATGGAGCCCCAGTTTCAACAACGGCGCTGCACTAGCAGTGGCCGGACGCTGATCACAGTCGAGTATAAACAAAGTACAGTCGATCGTTGGCGTCCTTTTTAAAGGTGTCCAAGCGCAGGTTGTACTTGTCTGCAAATTCTTTTACCACTTCAAATGTCCAGGGGAATATTTCCACATAAGGCCCTGTGCGGTGTGTGATTCCGGGATTGGCACGTAGATAAAATTTGCCGCCTTGATCCAATAAATCCACACAGCAAGCAAAACGTGATTCAATTTCGTCACGGTCATTGAAGTTTATTGACCCCAGGGCAATGACAACATCATGTGATCCCACGTAGTCAAGAATGTCAACCATGTAATCAGCACAGTTGTTGTAGGGATCAATGCCAACAAGATTGTGAATCCTGCCCTTGAAGGGATGGTATCCACAACCCACGTCCAAGACCGAGCGCGGATTGAGTTGATTGATCTCGTCTACCAGTTGCCAACCGGTGTAGTCATAGTCATTGGTTCGGGGCTTCCATATTTCAGCAAAAAAACGATGAATGTATCGCTCACTTAGGTCATGCGTGATCTCTCGTAATGTGCCCACATAATCACAGGGCAGGCTGAGTTCGGCTTCCACAGCGTCCTTGAACTTGCGGTAGCGTGCCGGAGTCCAGGGCAGGTCTTGCACCAGGGTATCAGCATTGATCACAATTGATGCATACTTGGGCAATGCAAATGCTGTGTGCAAATTTTTTTGCAAAAGGTTAAAAATTTTGGTGTTCATAGAAAATTTTATAAATAGAGTAGAATTTTACAGCAAGACACAAAAATTTTTGCTCTGCTGTTGTAAATCAAGTATACTATTTAAGGAACCCTATGTCAATGAAAAAAATACTTGCGGCGCTGATTCTGGTGCCCAGCCTTGCTTTTGCCTGGCAGCCCACAAAACCTGTTACTGTGATATTTCCCAATGGCCCTGGTGCTGGCAACGAAATTTCCTTTCGCATTGTGGCCGACATTGTGGAACGCAAAACTGGTGTGTTGTTCAAGCCAGAACATCGTTCTGGTGCTGATGGTAACATTGCCATCAATCACTTTGTCACACAGCCACGTGATGGCCACACCATCGCAGTGCCTGCTTGCCAGTCAAACTGGGTCACATCCAAAATTTGGTTCAAGGACATAATCCGGTACAACCCCATGGAACTAGAACCCATTGCCAACATTGCTCGTTCGCCCTTGGCATTTTGGGCACATCCGTCGAGCAAAATCAACACTCCTGAAGAGTTTGTGGCAGCTATTCGCAATCAACAACGACTGATGGTGGCCATTGGCGGCGGTGGACACAAGCTGGCAGTGGAATATCTTGTGGACCAGGTCAGTGTACCTGGCAGTGATAACTTGCAGACTGTGATGTACAAGGGTCCAGCACAGGCCCTGATGGATGTCATGGGCGGACATGTGGAGTTTGGTGTAACTCCGGTGGCTGTGGGGTATCCGCATGTGCAGTCAGGCAAGCTCAAGTTCGTTGGCATTGCAGACACACGCCCCCTGCCCGGTCTTGAACACATTCCCTTGATGACCAAAGCAGCGCCCGGACTCAGCATACACGGCTGCTGGAACATGGTGTTGCCACCGGGAACTCCGCAGGAAATTCAAGCCTGGTATCGTGACCAGTTTGTGCCTGCTATTCAATCAGCCGAAGCCGCTGCCAAGTTTCGTGAAAACATGATGTACACAACTCCAGCAGAACATTCAGCCGCTGGAGTCCGAGCTGCCATGGCACGCCTACAACAAACATGGCAACCCATTGCTAGAAGAATAGATCCCAACCGATGAAATACATATTCGTAGCCGGTGCTCCCGGATCAAAATGGAGTTCAGTGGCCAAAAACATTTACTACAGTCCCAGCATTGATCGAACAGATGCCAGCCTGGACCGACAGTATTGGCATGACGCATCTGGTCGCATGGAACTCATGCACCTGGGCGCATACTGGGATCCAGGCATGGAGTTTGGCACGTGGTTTGGCGATCTTGGTCGTGGACTTGGCAATCGCACACCAGAGGAACACGAAGAGGAATTTGATAGACCATTTTCGGGCACAGGCACAAGAATCGTCAAAAGTCATTATTTTTGTTACAGGCAGAATATTGAATTCTTAAAAAAGAACTGGCCCACTTGTCCCATTGTACTGGTACACAGACCCGACGATGCTTGCCTGGGCTGGTGGGTCAAGTGCGGTCATTTTGACATCACATATCCCTGCTATCAACACTATGACAATCTTCGTTTCATGGCCGGCGTTATTGCAGCACAAAATCATGGCATTGTTGAGTCAAAATTAACATACCCTGGACAATCGCCACTAACTAATCATGAGCTGGCACAGATGTTGGGCATTGAAGCACCACCCGATGAATATCAACAAGATTACAGTGCAAGCGATGTAAGGATAACAGTGATATGAAATCCAGTTGGGACACCACAAAACAAAAATCAAACTATCATTTTGATCCTGCTCGTCGGGACGCTCGCCAGGATGTGCTGATTTACCTGGGTCACATTGCGCCCACATGGCAGGCAGATTTAGATTCAATCATTGCCAATTCTCAACCTGCTACCTGGGCCACTCGCGGCTACAAAGGCCAGGGTGTGCATATTCCATCCGAGGACCTGGCAGCCGAAGAACATGATATTTCTCGGGTGGGCGCCGACCCCCGCATGATCATTACTCACATGAATTGGCAAATCCCCGAATCATTAAAGAAAATTTCTGACGCATCGGGCCTGGCAGATTGCATGACTCGTATTCACGTGCAACGACCCGGAGAAGTATGGAACCTGCACATTGACAAACTGCAAAAATGGGCACCCGAGGATCCGTCGCGTGTGATGCGTATCTTTGTTCAGCTCACAGACTGGCAACCGGGACAGTTCTGGGAGTACGGAAACCATCACTGGAATCAGTGGCGTGCCGGCGATGTTTCAACATTTGACTGGGCCAACATTCCGCACTCGACTGCCAATGCAGGACATCATGCTCGTGTCACACTACAGCTCACTGGTGTCAGGACTGAAAAAACCAATGATTTCCTGGCTCATTTGCCCAGATGAACAAGTATCACGTTAGATTCAACACCCGGCACAACGGCAGCCCACTGGTGTGGAGAATTTTTGAAAATGGGGTAGAGCACCTGGCCACAGATGTTTGCATCCATGGCGAAACCTACACTGAGTGTACTCACGAACACGGTGAAACCAAATGGAACATTGCTTGCCAAGGCAGAATAGTCTGGGTTGACCAAACTGCTATAATTGTTACAGATAAAGATTAACCTCAAAGGAAATGAAATGACAGCGCAACGTATTTTAATCATGGGCCTGCCCGGTGCCGGCAAAACATATCTAGCACAACATCTGTTGGATCACTTACAAGCAGAACGCAAACGTGTGTTTTGGTTAAACGCTGATGATGTACGTAAAAAGTACAATGACTGGGATTTTAGTCACGAAGGACGTATCCGTCAAAGTCTGCGTATGCGTGAACTGGCAGATGCGCAAACAGACATGGATTATGTGATCTGTGACTTTGTTGCTCCGCTAGTGGAAATGCGCAACAACTTCAAAGCAGACTGGACCATCTGGGTTGATACCATTGACAAAGGTCGCTATGAAGATACCAATCGAGCATTTGTTCCTCCTGAACAATATGATTTCCGTATCACAGAACAAAACGCAGAAAAATGGAGTGAATTCATATTTGCCCATTTATATGACAACCGTCGCAGACCTGTGTTTGACTGGCAGCGGGAAACAGTGCAGATGCTGGGACGCTGGCAACCCTGGCATGCAGGCCATCGAGCCTTGTTTGAACGTGCCATTGCAAAAACTGGACAGGTTGTTATACAAATTAGAGACTGTCAGGGCTGGCAAGGTTCAAACCCATTTGCCATCGATCAAGTAAAGAATTATATACGCAGAGATCTAGACATGATGTATCAAGGGCAGTACGAAATTCAAGTAGTGCCCAACATTGTCAACATCACATATGGTCGTGATGTGGGCTATCGAATCGAACAAGAGCATTTTGACAAAAACGTCACAGACATCAGTGCCACAAACATACGAAAAAGTCTGGGCCTACAGTAAAATGAAAACGCCTAGAATTCTCCAGGATCTTCGTATTCCAGAGCTGGCCAATGTGTCAGTTACTGAGTCGGGGATAGACAGTTACAATCAATGTCTGGACAAGGAACATTTTAAAAAATTCCCCTACACAGTGCATTATCAATACAACAGTCGCGGGTTTAGAGATCAAGAATGGCCTGACAGCTTGCAGGGATTGAAAGATGCTGTGTGGGTGGTGGGCGACAGTTTTACTTCAGGTGTGGGATCGCCATTGACACACACCTGGCCCACAGTGCTGGCTCACAGTGCAAATCATCGAGTGATCAACGTCAGTCTAGACGGGGCCAGCAACAACTGGATTGCACGACGATGCTGTGATATCTATCGTGAGTTGCAACCCCCAAACATTGTGATCATGTGGAGCTACTCACATCGTAGGGAACACTCAGCAACGTACCTCAGTGACATGCAACGCAAAATATATCAGACTAAATCCACATGGCTGGAAGACTATGAAAATTTCAAACAATGTAGACAACAGGTACAAGATTGTTGCACAAATTCCAACATTGTTGAACTGGTAATTCCTAGTTGGCAACCGGTGTTGTCTGAGTCTGACAGAGTTGACAACCATCTGCGGTCACAGCAATTACAAGACCAACTGCTGGTCAATATGATAGAAGTATCCAAGCTGGATCTAGCAAGAGACGGGCATCATTTTGACATCAAGACTGTGCAATGGCTGGTGCCACAGATCCTGGCTGCCATTGAGCCTGCTCTTGAGTCATAGCCAGTTGCAAACTGTCCACTGTGACAGGATCTCCTAGTTCAGGGTGCTGAGAGATCCAGGTATTGTAAACTTCCACACACTGATCAAAGTTGCGCACCAGATACTGTTTTTCTCTCATGGTTTGTTTTTTGATGGGAATACCAGTGACCAGGATGCCTAATCTTACCATTTTTTCCACAGCAGCATGAGCACTGTGATACTTTTCTTGATGCGTTGAGTAGAAATTTTGATGAGCAGCCGGCAATTGCGATATCAGTGACGTAGAATCCAGCCCTGTGTTGGAATTTCCAAGCTGTAGCAGCGGCTCAGCCTGATTTAGAGCCAGGGTTCCTATGTCGCTGGCCATGTAGTGACAGCGATTCCAATCAGCAAACTCTTGTCCAAATGTGTCATGCCAGGTTATCTTTTTGGGTTGTGAAGCAAATACCGGTAGATTCAACACATAGCGTTCAATGCCAGGCACATCTTGTTCGTAATTGAAATAACTGCTGACTGAAAAATATTGATCACACCAGGCCACATACTGAGCATATCGATGCAGTTGAGTCAGCAGCACCTGCGGTTCTAGAGTGATTCTGCTGCGGAACAGATCAACAAAGGTGTTGACTTTTTCTGCATGTGAAAAAACATTGAGTTTGCGAGTAACAGTGTTGATACTCCAACTCAGTGCATGCTCCAACAAGTTTTTCCTACGGCAGCTGATGATATAGAAATTGTCATTGAGATACTGATAAAATGGTACCTGTTGTTCCAAAGAATCATTTCTGCCTTGAATGTGGTACTGAGCCAGTCTAGACGTTTTGTAGTGGTCCACGCTGCTCAACAACTCTACCACTTCTGTCAGAGTCTGGTGGTATCCCCAGGTCTTTTTGCCCAGCACTTCTCGATTGAATTCGGGGCTGTAGTATCGATCTAAGCCATTTGTGAGCTCGTGTAAATTGATCACGGGCTGATCAAATTCATGAAACTGCATGTATATGGTAAGTACTCGCTGCAAAAGAGTGCTGCCCACAGCATCCGGGGTGAGTATCAGTATGTTCATGCTTTACTTATAACAACTGATAAATAACATTATGTGGATATTGCATTGGCTGCCTGACAGCATAATCTTGTTTGTTACCTATGTGTTGTTTGCACTGGGCCTGGGACTGTATGTGGCTTCCAAGCTGGTGCAGTGGATTCCCATCATGATGCAGTATCGGTTGCCTGCTGAGTTGCTGGGCATCTTGACTGTGACCGTGGCAGCGTATTTCTATGGTGGCCACAGTACTGAAATGGCCTGGCGCGAACGTGTGCGTGAACTGGAAGCAAAACTGCAAGTGGCCGAACAAAAGAGTCAAGAGGTCAATGTAAAAATTGAAACTCGTGTGGTTGAAAAGATAAAGGTTGTCAAGGAAAATGTTTACATCAACAAAGAAATCATTCGCGAGGTTGCTGGCGCTCAGCTTGATGCTCAGTGCAGTTTGCCTCGTTCTAGCGTCGTGCTCCACGACAGTGCCAGTCGCAATGAAGTTCCCGACCGTGCCGCCGCAGCTGATGGAACCGCCAGCGATGTTAAAGCCTCTGCCCTCCTCGAAACCGTGGTCGACAACTACGGAAGCTGCCACCAAAACGCCGAAAAACTAAAGGCCTGGCAGGACTGGTATCGTGAACAGAAAAAAATATTTGAAAGTGTGACCCGATGAAAGTGTCTGACATCATCACCGAAGCCTGTTGGACCGGGTATCGCCAACAGGGCATGAAGAAAAAAGGCTCCCGAATGGTGCCCAATTGTGTGCCTGTGAGTGAAGAACAAACTGATAATTCTGATCAAGTTCGCAGAATACAACAACTGTTGAATCAAGAATATAATGCCAACCTGGATGTGGATGGTGAGATGGGTCCGCTGACCCTGCAGAGTATAAAGAAGTTTTTGCCACAGGCTGGTCAGCAGGCGGCACCTGATCCTGACAGAAACACAGCCGTGCAGGGATATGAAAAGAAATCGGCCACTCAAGAGCTTGAAGAAAATCTTCGAGACTGGTTCAAAGACAAATGGGTTCGATTTGGACCCGACGGCAAAATACGCGGCGACTGTGCCAGAGGCAGCAGTAAAGAAGGCAAGCCCAAGTGTTTGCCACAGGCCAAGGCACATGCTCTGGGCAAAAAAGGTCGTGCATCAGCAGCCGCAAGAAAACGCCGAGAAGACCCCAACCCCAACCGCTCGGGCGCAGCCATCAATGTAAGTACCAAAGGAAAACGCAAATGAAATTCAAAGAACTCACAGAGTCATCACACAAATGTCCGCACTGTGGTGGTCCCATTTTCAGTGAAATGATGATGATGGAAAAGAAAGACGCTTGTTACTACAAGGTCAAAGCCGGTGCAAAGGTATGGCCGTCAGCCTATGCATCTGGACGACTGGTACAGTGTCGAAAAAAAGGTGCTGCCAACTATGGCAACAAATCAGAAGGCAAAATCAATGAGTTTGCCCCACCCGGTGGTGATGATCGTGGACCCAACGACGAAGAAATACTAAGACGCTTGGCCGCACAATGGTGGTCGGGCACAGAACAACAAATGATCAAAGCCCAGCAAACATTAGAAGCATTGGGTTGGGAAATTGGACCGGACGAATCTGGCAACGATGACGCTGGAGTATATGTCTATCGCATTGGGGACAATGACGGGAGAGATACATTAGCATTTGGTCACGGTGAATTATCGTTGGATGAAGGTGTGGCGAAAGACGATAACTCCGATGTTGCTGACATTTCTGACAGTGATTACATGAGAATTAAAGGCATAGTTGATAAAAAATATCCAGGATATGAACTTGCTAGTCTTAATATAGGTCGTGATGGGTATATCGAAATAGAAATATATAATTACAAAACGCATGATACAAAACATTTAAAAACTAAAAGTACATCAGAAAATAAGCAAGGTGTGGCAAAAGACGATAACTCCGAGGTTACTGACATTTCTGACAGTGATTACATGAGAATTAAAGGCATAGTTGATAAAAAATATCCAGGATATGAACTTTCTAGTCTTAATATAGGTCCCAATGGGCATATCGAAATAGAAATATATAATTACAAAACGCATGATACAAAACATTTAAAAACTAAAAGTACATCAGAAAATAAGCAAGGTGTGTTGGAAGATGATAACTCCGATGTTGCTGACATTTCTGACAGTGATTACATGAGAATTAAAGGCATAGTTGATAAAAAATATCCAGGATATGAACTTGCTAGTCTTAATATAGGTCGTGATGGGTATATCGAAATAGAAATATATAATTACAAAACGCATGATACAAAACATTTAAAAACTAAAAGTACATCAGAAAATAAGCAAGGTGTGGCAAAAGACGATAACTCCGAGGTTACTGACATTTCTGACAGTGATTACATGAGAATTAAAGGCATAGTTGATAAAAAATATCCAGGATATGAACTTTCTAGTCTTAATATAGGTCCCAATGGGCATATCGAAATAGAAATATATAATTACAAAACGCATGATACAAAACATTTAAAAACTAAAAGTACATCAGAAAATAAGCAAGGTGTGGCGGAAGAATACAATGCTGAATACGATGACGAAGCAGGCATGGCCGACAACAACCTAGAAACTCTGGATCGTGCTGTGGAAGGTATTGATCGATTGATTGATTCGGGCGACAACTTGCCCGAATGGTGTCAGGAAAAGATTGCTGTGGCCAAATCTATGTTGGTTGCTGTGTGGGATTACATGTATTCAGAAGAATCGTCAGACGAAGTAGATCCCGAAGTGGACGAGATGTTTGAAGCCATGGATGAACTGGCCGAAGAAATGGCCATTAAAAATCGCGTGAGTAAAGATCTAGTGTGGGAACAGTTTGAAGCCATGGACGACCGTGTGCTGTACGAAACAGCAGCCTGGCGACGCAAAGAAGGCAAGAGCAAAAAAGGCGGCCTCAACGCCAAAGGTGTGGCCAGCTATCGCAGAGAAAATCCTGGTAGCAAACTGCAAATGGCAGTGACCACAAAACCGTCAAAACTCAAGCCTGGAAGCAAAGCAGCCAAGCGCAGAAAATCATTCTGCGCCAGAATGTCAGGCGTAAAAGGTCCGATGAAAAAACCCAATGGCAAGCCCACTCGCAAGGCTCTGGCTCTGCGCAAATGGAACTGCTGATACCAAAATAAACCAACCAAAGGAGCCCACCATGAGCGAATGTATTCTAACACTGCCACAGCTGAAGCAGATGGTCAAAAACCCCTATATTGATCACTGGCATGCAGCCCTGGCACAACTGTTGCCCGACTACGGCATCAACACACCCTTGCGTGTGGCACATTTCATTGCACAATGCGCACACGAGTCTGGAAACTTTGTGTTCATCAAAGAGAATCTCAACTACCGAGCAGCCAGCTTGCAAAAGACATTTGCCCGATATTTCCCCACAGCAGAACTAGCAGCCGAGTATGCCAACAAGCCTGAACGCATTGCCAATCGAGTGTATGCCAACAGAATGGGCAACGGTGATGAGTCATCAGGCGATGGATATCGCTACTGCGGCCGTGGCCTGATTCAACTCACAGGCAAGGACAACTACACATTCTTTGCCGGCAGTTTGGAGATCTCCACAGAAGAAGCCAGTGAGTATCTGCACACATTTGAAGGTGCTGCTCAAAGCGCCTGCTGGTATTGGGAACAGAACAACTTGAATCGATTTGCTGATGCAAACGATGTTCGCGGCTTGACACGTGCCATCAACGGTGGATACATTGGTCTAGAAGATCGTATCAAGCACACCGAACACGCATTACATGTACTAGGAGCATAAATCATGTTGGAAACACTATTTTGGTTGGCATTGGGCGCATTTGTTGGGTGGAATTTTCCTCAACCCGAATTTGCCAAGCGCATACAGGCACGTGTGATTGCTGCATTTCGAAAGGATCAATGACATGGCAGAAGAAAAGAAACCCTTGAGTCGCAGTGAGCGCGAAGCCAAGATCAAAGACCGTGCAGGTTTTGTGATTGTGATACTGGCAGCATTGCTGGCCATCAACACCATGATTGGCGGACAAAACAGCAGCAAAATCATGAACAACACCATAGCAGCCAACAATCAGTGGGCATGGTATCAAGCCAAGAACGTGCGTCAGGTCTTGTATGAAACAGCGGCTGTGGAAAGCAAGATTCCTGAAAATCGTGCCAAATTTGAAGCCGAAGCACATCGCATGGAAGCTGACAAAAAAGAAATCATGGCTCAAGCCCGACAGCTGGAAGCTGAGCGTGAACTAGCACGTGAGCGGTCACCTTGGTTTACCTGGGGCGGCAGTGTGCTACAGATTGGCATTGTGTTGTTGACCGGCAGTATCCTGGCTGTGAGCATGCCCATGCTTTGGATCAGTGTTGTGGTAGGCTCTTTGGGATCTGTACTGGTAAGTCAGGCCCTGTGGATGTGGATCCCGGCAATTTAATAAATCTACATTTAATATAGATCCCAAGCCCTGTAAATACTACAGGGCTTTTTCATGACTGCTGTTGGGAATATAAAAATTAAAAATGGATCCTTTAACATTATTTGCCCTGGCCAACGGGGCTGTGTCTGCTGTCAAGGCAGGATGCAAACTCTACAAAGACATCAAAGGCGCTGCCGGTGAAGTTCGCGATGTCCTCAAGGACCTTGATTCACAGTTCCACAAGTTGTATGACGGCCGGCCTGTGCCACCAGAAGCCAAAAAACAATTACAAGAAGAAAAAGCTCGCGTAGTAGAACTAAACAAGAAAGCCGAAGCCAGCGAGCACACTGGCATCTATCAAGAAATTGGCAATCACCTGGGCACATACTATGACAACTTTTACAAGTGCATGGCCATATTTGACGAACAAGAACGTCGAGCTCGGCGTGAAATTTACACCGGAGAGGACAGTCTGGGCAAACGTGCTCTACAACGTGTGCTCATGCGCAAACAACTGCAACAAATGGAAGTTGAACTACGGGAATTAATGATTTATCAAAGCCCGCCAGAACTGGGTGCGCTGTACACCGAAGTAGAAGAAATGATGAAACAAATGGGTGCAGAACAACAGACTCTTGTGGTACAGCAGATGAAAGTGCAAGAATCCCAGCAACGACGGCGTCAGGCACGATTGAAACAACTCAGAATAGAGTTTGCCATGGGCATAGCCATTGTGTGCGTGATATTTTTTATGGGCGGAGTGTTTATATGGGTTGCACATGATCGTTCGCAGAAGTATCCTCAGTACGGAACAGGACTGTTTCCCCGAACTGAGCAACAGCGTGAACAAGACGCCCTGCCCAAAATCTATATTGGACGGTAAATACTTGGTAACAATCAAAAGGAGTTGGCATGTCAGAAGAACAAAAACCCATGAGTGAGTCAGAAAAGAAAAAAGAAGACTGGATGAATTCAAAATGGCGACCCATGATGGGTTGGACCTACATGTTGACCTGTGTAGCTGACTTTGTGCTGTTTCCCATATTGTGGAGCCTGTTGCAAGCTGTGAGCAAGGGACAAGTCAACATACAGTGGCAGCCCATCACCCTACAAGGTGCAGGCTTGTTCCACATTGCCATGGGTGCTGTGTTGGGCATTGCAGCCTATGGTCGCACACAGGAAAAACTAGGAGGAGCCAACAATGGAGGAATCACCTTACCACCGAATGTCGGAACAACATATACGCCTCCGCCACCAGTGGGACAATCAGGGCCCAGTACGTTTGGTTCCCCAGTTGCAACAACAGTTACACAAACCTTTGGAACCTCAGGTGGCTTTGGCGCAAGCGGGCCTGGAAGCGTATCTCCAGGGTACGGAGCAGTCCCGCCAGTATCAAACAGCTTTGGTAGCAGTGCAGGCTTTGGAGCACCAGCGGCTACAGAGGTCATCACCGGATGGGGCGGGAGACCAGCCCCTGTAATTCCACCATTCCCAGAACGATAACACCTACAAAGGAAAACAACATGAAACACTTACTAATCGCATTAACACTGGTTCTAGGTAGTCAATTTGTCATTGCTGACAAGCCCAAAGAAACCAAACGAGTCTGCGTGGATGTCAAAGACAAACAAGGCAAGGAAGTAAAAGATCCCAAGACAGGCAAAGTCAAGCAAAGCTGTAAAGAAGTCAAGGTTCATAAAAAACTTGAAAACGCCACTGCTGTTCCGGTCAAAAAATAATTGATCATCTTCACTGGGTTCAGTATAATTAATGTTGTACTGGACCTTTTTCTATGACCGATCACTATGCAACTCTGGGAGTTGCTCGAACTGCTACTGCTGATGAAATCAAACAGGCATTCCGCCGCTTGGCCAGCCAGCATCATCCTGACAAAGGCGGAGACACAGCCCGATTCCAGGAAATTCAAGCAGCCTATGACACCCTGGGCTCAGCTGACAAACGAGCCGCATATGACAATCCCTCGCCATTTCAGGGCGGTGGCGGATTTCATCATGCCGGAGTAGACATCAATGACCTGTTCAGCATGTTTCGTCAGGGCGGATTCACCGGAGGATTTCCCGGTGGCGCACAACCTCGTCGCGGTCATGTTCGCATGTCGGTCACTGTGCAGTTGCGTGATGTTGCACTGGGATCCACTCGACGTGTGTCCATTGGCAGCAGTGCCGGTACCACCACTGTGGAAATTGCCGTGCCCCGGGGCATCCAGGACGGGGACAATGTACAATACAGTGGAATCGCACCCGGTGGGCAAGACCTTGTGGTGCAGTATCGAGTGCAACCTGATCCTGTATGGCGCCGAGATGGTTTAAATTTGCACACTGACTTTAGAATTTCAATCTGGAAATTGATCATGGGAGGCGATGTTGACCTACGTGATTTTTTGGGCAACAAATTGACCATTAGCATACCTGCTGGCAGTCAACCTGGAACTGTGATGCGGTTGCGTCAGCGTGGTCTGCAGGATTCTGGCACAGGTTGTGGTGATCTCATGTTGCGCCTGGCGGCATACATACCAGATTCAGTGCCTGATGCTGTGGCACAGGCCATCAAGGAACACTGCTAATAAGGTTGCACCAGCCCAGACAATGTGTTACAATCATCAAGAGTATTATCAAGGAACCATATGCAAAATAGCCCCGATATTGAATTTGTTGTCGAACAAGCCGTAAAGATTGCTTGTGATCAAAAACACGAGTATGTGTTGACCGAGCACTTGTTGTTGAGCATGATTCGATTTGAACCATTCCGTAAGACCCTGGAACGTTTTGGCGCTGACGTGGTCAACATGGATGCTGATGTAACTGCATATCTTGGCAGCCTAGTGGGCATGATCAACAGCTCCCCGGACACACAGCCCAAGAAAACACAGTCACTGGAACGCCTGTTCAATCGTGCCAATGTGCAGGTGATGTTTACCGGTCGTCGCCAGTTGACCACAATTGACCTGTATCTCAGCATCATGGCTGAAACCAACAGTCATGCACACTATTTCTTGCTCAAATACGGTGTAAAGAAAACAGAATTTGTTGAGTTTTGGAGCAAAAACTACAGTCAAGAATCATCCACAGTGATGTCAGCTCAACAGGCCGATGCTGTGCTGGAAGAGTACTGTGTGAATTTGTCTGCTCGTGCTGCAAAAAATCAACTGGAACCCATGATTGGTCGCAGCACAGAACTAGAAGACATGATCACTGTGCTGGCCCGACGCTTCAAGGCCAATGTGCTCATGGTGGGTGATCCTGGAGTGGGCAAAACTGCCATTGTGGATGGCCTGGCACAGGAAATTGTGGCAGGGCGTGTACCTGAGTTTTTGAAAGACCATGAAGTGTGGAGCCTTGAAATTGGCTCACTCCTGGCAGGCAGCAAGTATCGTGGCGAGTTTGAAGAAAAGTTCAAGGCCGTGATCACTGCGCTAGAAACCAAGAAGAAAACAATCCTGTTCATTGACGAAGCACACACCATGCGTGGTGCTGGGTCAGGCTCAAACTCCAGCCTAGACTTTGCCAACATGTTGAAACCTGCAATCACCAAGGGGCAACTCAAGGTAGTGGCCAGTACCACTTGGGAGGAGTTCTATGAGAGCTTTGAAAAAGATCGTGCGCTGATGCGCCGCTTTCACAAGCTCAGCATTGATGAACCTGATGCAGTGACCACAGAACAAATTCTCATTGGCCTGAGTCCGCGTCTGGAACAGTTTCACAATGTCATGATCGACACCAAGGCCATGACCACTGCTGTGGAACTGGCAAATCGTTACATTCATGACAAAAAGAATCCTGACAAAAGCATTGACTTGATTGACGGTGCCTGTGCTCGTGAACGTGTACGGGATCAGGGCTGTGTGACCATTACTCGTGCCTTGATTGAAGCACAGCTGAGTCGTGTGACAGGTGTGCCCACAGATCGCTTGCAGAATCAACGCAGTACCAAAATTGTGGAACTTGAAAGCAACATCAAGCAAAAACTGTACGGGCAAGATACAGCCGTGGACACAGTGCTGGAACGTGTGTACATTTCATTTGCCGGCATTGGCAGCGAAAAACGGCCCATGGCCAGTTTCTTGTTCACAGGACCAACTGGCACAGGCAAAACTGAACTGGCACGCCTGTTGAGTCAAAATCTTGACATGCCCTTGCTCAAGTATGACATGAGTGAATTTCAAGAACGTCACAGTGTTGCCAGTTTGATTGGTGCTCCCCCGGGCTATGTGGGCTTCGAGGACGGCAATGTGGGCGGCGGCAAACTGATTTCAGATCTCAGCAAGAATCCCTTTGCCGTGGTGCTGTTTGATGAGATTGAAAAAGCTCACCCCGACGTCACCAACATCATGTTGCAGATGCTGGATGAAGGTGTGTTGACCTCCAGCAATGGCAAAAAAGTCAATGTGAAAAATTCCATTATCATCATGACATCTAACCTGGGCGCACGTGAAGGCGATGTCAACAACATTGGATTTGGCAGCTTTGAAAAGACCGGTGAAGATGATCGAGCAGTCAAAGAGTTCTTCAAGCCCGAAATGCGCAACCGCATTGACTCAGTGGTCAAGTTCCAAAAGTTGGACAACTTGTCCATCAAAAAGGTCGTGGTAAAATTTGTAGACGAACTCAAGACCAGCTTGTCTCAGCGCAATATTCGACTCACCGTGGGCGAAGCAGTGATTGACATGCTGGTGGAAAAAGGTTATGACAGCAAGCTGGGCGCACGACCACTGGGTCGCAAGATTGATCAGTTGCTCAGAGTACCCCTGAGTAAGAAAATCTTGTTTGAACAATTGAACAACTGTGAAGTAGTGGCCAGCATGAATCAAGATCAAGTGGAATTTGCAGTTGTTTCTCTCTTAACACCAGTGGTGGGTGATGATGGCATCATTAGACTTGACAACATTTAAAGATTGTGTGCGTGACCGACTGTTCTATGATCAGTACGAGTTCGGCTATCACATGCACTTGAAAGGGGCTGCTGCCTTGCGTGTGTTGACACACGATGCAGTGAGCTCGTTCATAGGCCGTCGAAACGCCAATGCCAGCTTCTGGCGCCGTGAACTCATCAATGATGACTGGGCAGCACGGTTGCATGACATGTGCGACATACTTGCCAGTTTTGAAGAACCCTACAAGCGCATTGTTTACACAGACTGGTTGTATGTTTACAGCAACCACCTGCGGGATCTTGAATCTATCATGGCATTTGCTGTACATGGTCATGGTGTTCGAGCCAGAGTCGAGTTGCCACGTGATGTGGTGCTGTTGGAAAACCCACAACATCACTATCGCAGTTATTTTCGTGGTCGCATGCTCAATCATGAACAGGGACAGGTGCTACGCCGGTTTCTGTTGAATCGTGGCGATTGTTATCGCCTTACACCGCAACTGCGAGAACGGTTGTCGGTATCCCAGCACGTTTACGTGCAGGATTATTTTTTCATTGATCACAATGACCTGCGTGATTTGACCATGTTAAATCTTGTGGTTCCCGGGATCATTAGAAAAACACTACCAATACAGGCTAAATAAAATATCATGGCACACATCATTGAAGAAAACATCATTATCAAAGTAAGCAAACTGGTCAAGAGCAACACCGGAGAAACCCTGGTGGCTGCTGACACAGTGTCTGCACTTGAGCAAGTGGCTCAAGAACTGCTGGGCGATGCAGTAATTGTAGAAGTTGAAAAAGCATAATGATCACAACACAAACCATTCTTGACACCACCACATATGGTCAAGCTGCTGGCAACTATGACGGCAGCAGTCAGGACTGGTTGTCGCCGGCTGTGACTGCGGCCGACTACTATCATGGTCGTGGCAGTATTCAAACCATAACATTCTCGGTGGAAAACTTTGAAGGTATCATTTACATAGAAGCCACCCTGGATGACACAGCTGATAGCACTGCTTGGTTTACCACCTATGTGTACGGCGATGGCAGCACGGTACCACTCACTGACTATCATCCCGCTGCGGTGTCGGGAAACTTCACCTGGATACGTCTGCGTGTTGAAGGGTTCTCGGGTGGTGTCATTGACTCTGTGACCATTACATATTAACTAAATAACGGTATGACTACCGTTGTTATTATGCCGGGTGGGTTTCACCCTTTTCATGCTGGCCATGCAGCCCTTTACAACTCTGCTCGCAGAGCATTTCCTGATGCTGAAGTTTTTGTGGCAGCCACAAATGACACATCAGCAAGACCATTTCCCTTTGCAGTAAAAGAAAAGTTAGCAAAACTTGCCGGCGTAGAACCTGGACATTTTGTGCAGGTCAAATCACCGTTTCGTGCCGAAGAAATCACTTCACAATTCAATCCTGATCAAGATCTATTGATCTTTGTGCGGTCAGAAAAAGACGCCACAAAGCCACCACAGGCAGGTGGCGTAAAGAAAGATGGATCACCTGCGTACCTGCAACCACTCATAGGCGCTCGCCGACTGGAACCCTTTGCCCGGCATGCCTACATGGCCTACCTGCCCACTGTGGAGTTTGGGCCTGGCATGACAAGTGCTACAGAGATTCGATCAGCCTGGCCACAGTTGAATGACAAACGCAAGACAGCTCTTGTAATGAGCTTGTATCCCAAGACACAAACCAATCCTCGACTGGCTTCCACAGTGGTCAAAATGCTGGACACAGCCATAGGCACAGCAGTGTCTGAAAATCAAGGTTGGGCTGCCACGCTGGAGGCCAAGAATAAATGCCCTCCTGCCACTCAAGACATCACACTGAATCTCAAGAACAGACAAAAAGCCATTGACGAATACGGATATGGGCCACTGAACCCAGACATGCCTAACCGCAAGTTCTGGATGAAAAAGGTTGATGAGTGGAATCTTGACAGTGTAGAAGAAGCACAGCAAAGTCTGTGCGGCAACTGTGCAGCGTTTGACATACGCCAAGAAACCCTGGACTGCATTGCACAGGGCATTGACAGTGACTCACCTGCAGATGCAGAAGGTGTGATTGATGCAGGAGATCTAGGCTACTGTAAATTTTTAAAATTCAAGTGTGCCAGCCGCAGAACCTGTGATGCCTGGGTCACAGGTGGACCCTTGGTGGACAAGCCTGATATGACCGAAGTTGATGCACAAAACTTTGTGGGTGGCATGACTGCCAGCTATCAGCGTAGAGAAAATCAGCCCGTGGACGAAGACTACATTGATGAAAAGTGGAGCCAAAAGTACAAGAGTTCCATTAATTGTGCCAGTCCCCGGGGGTTCAGTCAACGAGCACACTGCGCTGGTCGTAAAAAATGATCCTGGAAGATGTGATAGGTTTAACCGAGAGCTCGGGCTACAGTTTCAGTGGTAGTTTTACACC
>Ga0247844_1002894_pt1 | contig 26632 bp, 21 predicted proteins | sample LaCtaG_FD_192421 | JGI IMG/M metagenome (GOLD analysis project Ga0247844, IMG submission 192421) | Freshwater microbial communities from meromictic Lake La Cruz, Castile-La Mancha, Spain - LaCruzMarch201714.5m_1 | ecosystem: Environmental > Aquatic > Freshwater > Lake | place: Spain: Castile-La...
AAAGGTTTCTTGGTATCGCCCAGCGTGGCTCATTACCTGTACCACTACGCTACTATGCGGCACACACCGGAAGATGGGGCGGTGACGATAAATTAAATCTGCAAAACCTACCAAGGAACTCAGCTTTAAAAAAAGCAATCATTCCCCCGGACGGATACATGATGATTGATTCAGATTCATCACAAATTGAAGCCCGTACGCTAGCATGGCTTGCGGAACAAGACGACTTGGTAGACGCATTTGATCGGGGCGAAGATGTATACAAAATCATGGCATCTGCTATCTATGGCAAGGACGTCACGGAGATTACGAAGGACGAGAGATTCGTTGGTAAGACCACTATCCTTGGTTGTGGGTACGGCATGGGTGCGAAGAAGTTCCAAGCGCAACTCAAAAACTTTGGAGTGGAGATTACATTGGTCGAAGCAACACGGATTATCGACACGTACCGCGCAACGTATCCGAAGATTGTTGAGCTATGGAAGTCTGCGGCGTCAGCCCTAAAGTCCATACTACAGAAACAGCACACCACGCTAGGTCGAGGCGATATTTTAAAAGTCGAGGGCGATAAAGGCATCCTACTGCCTAACACCTTGTACTTGCGTTACCCTAACCTACGTAAGCTCCAAGACGATGACGGCGAAGTCGAACTTGTATACGACACCAAGAAAGGCAAAGCAATCATCCCGACACGCATCTACGGCGGCAAAGTTATTGAGAACGTGTGCCAAGCGTTAGCCCGTATCGTGATCGGCGAGCAGATGCTCATGGTTGCGAAGAAGTACCGAGTTGTAATGACTGTGCATGATGCCATTGCCTGTATTGTGCCGACTGAACAAGTTGAAACAGCCAAAGAGTACGTTGAGATGTGCATGCGCACACGACCATCGTGGGGCATGGAGTTACCTCTTAACTGCGAAGCGGGAGCAGGAGCAAGCTATGGAGACTGCTGATGACAGACGAGGAAAAGAAAGCAATTCAAGCCGCTAAGAACAAGGCGTACCGAGAGGCTAATAAAGAAGCATTAAAAGAAAAACGTAGAGCTTACATAGAAGCCAATAGGGAAACAATCAAGGCAAGGCAGAAAGCCTACGCCGAAGCCAATAAAGAAAAAGTAAAAGCCAAACGAGAAGCTAGAAGTGAAGCTGAGATTGAAGCAGAGCGAGAGTATAGAAAGGCTTACTACTTGGCAACCAAAGAAATACAAGCACCCAAACGCAAAGCGTATCGACAATCAAACAAGGAAAAGATAAGAGCACAAAACAAAGCTTGGGAGGATGCCAACAAGGAATATTTACGTGAATATCGGAAAGCGTGGGAAAAAGCCAATTGGGATCACGTGCTTAAACGCACTAAAAAATACTATGGCGCAAATAAAGAAGAGCTCAACAAAAAACGAAAGGAACGCTATTACGCCAACATAGAGCGCGAAAGAGCAAAAAGTAAAGCTTGGCATGAAGCCAATAAAGAGCATGAGAAAGAGTACAGAGAAGCAAACAAAGAAAGGATAGCCGCATGGAAAAAAGAATATAACCAAAACAACAAAGAAAATATAAATGCGCGAAGAGCAGAATATCGCAAAGCGCACCCCGAAATATTTTCAGAAAGAACCAAAAAGCTAATAGCTAGAGCACCGGACTCATACCTACGACGTTCGTATGGAAAACATTTGCCGTCTGAATTATTGGAGGCAATACGACTAAAACTTTTTATCAAACGCAAAGTATTGGAGATTAAAAAATGCAACACATCAGTGAATTAACTACAGAATTAGCCGCTCTTTATGAGGGCTTAAAGACAGGCGCAGTAGACGTAAAAATTGCTACTGAAATGAACAACACGGCGGGCAAAATTATTAACGCACAGCGCGTGCAGTTAGAGTATGCGGAGCTTCGTAAAGAGCAACCCGATATTGACTTCATGAAGACCAAAGCTAAACCAAAGGCTAAAGCATGACGTGGCCTTTCCCGCCATTCCCTAACCCCAAGGACAAGGACACTCATGTGCCCAAGTTCAACCCCGACAACCATGAGGACGCACCTGTATGATTATCAAACGTGCTATTGCTGTGGAAAGCCTTACAAAAGTATGCGAGGAAAGCTTAAACCTTATCAAGCAGTTGGTCGATGCCGACAACGAAGTGTATGCGCAAGGTTTTGAAGATGGTATGGCGGCTCAAGCTGAAATTCAAAAGACTCTAAGACCTTGGGTTGAGCTGACGGATGAGGAAGTAGAACTTTATTGGGATTGGGAAGATTTTCAGACGGGGGCGGGGCGCTCAACTATATTTGAAATGGTTAGAAATATTGAAGCCAAACTTAAAGAGAAGAACACATGATTAAGTACGACGGGTACGATGAGGCGATTATTGGGCCAGCCTACATTTGGCGTGACAGTACTCACGTATCTGTATTAGTATATGACGCGGAGAAAATACGGGATATTCTCATGAAGCGTGATGGCATGTCGCACGAAGACGCACGTGAGTTTATTGAATACAACATTGAAGGCGGCTACTTAGGTGCGCAAACACCTGTGCTAGTTTGGCCTAACGACATTTGGGATTGGGAAGAGTAATGAAAGGAACTAAAATGATATTAGATGAAGAAGCAATTGCATCCGCAATTTTAAGAGCCGCCTCTATGTTGGGTAACGGCAACGCAACTACTCCGATGGGGGCAATAGAAGCGCACGGGCTAAAGTCGTTTGAAGGTATGGCGCAAGTAAGGGATTCCTTAGACGGGATTGCATACTCCCTTGACAACATTGCTACTGCGATTACATACCTAGCAGACGCAATTAAAGAAAAAGAGTAAACCATGAGTATTGTTTGGTCATTCAGTAGCCTGAAAACATTTCAACAGTGCCCTAAAAAGTATTACCACACCAAGATAGCTAGGGACGTTGTTGAACCTGACACACAGGCAACACTGTATGGCAAGACTGCGCATACTGTAGCAGAAGAATATATACGTGATGGGATACCGATCCCTGAACAGTTTGCGTATATGCAAGCTACCCTAGACGTCTTAAAAAACATCCCCGGAGATAAGTTATGCGAAGTGAAACTTGGGTTGACAAAGGATTTAGAAAGTTGCGATTTCGATGCACCCAATGTGTGGTGGCATGGGATAGCCGATTTGGTGGTTATCAATCGGGAGACTGGGACGGCTCACTCGGTCGACTACAAGACAAGCAAGAGTGCGAGATATGCGGATGTGAAGCAACTCGATCTCGTGGCCTGTGGCCTATTCGCGAAGTTTCCGGAAATCCGGAGGGTGAGGTCTGCTCTCCTTTTCGTGGTGAGCAAAGAGTTTGTGAAGGCTGAACACCACGCCGAGATGGTTCCCAAGTACATAGAAGCCCCCTCTCGAGACGTTGCAAGAATTGAGGCGGCGTTAGAAAACGGAGTATGGAATCCCATTCAAGGCCCACTGTGCAAGTTTTGCTCAGTGAAACAATGTGAGTACAACAGGAACTAACATGCGCCCAATCTACGAGACAGCCCAAGACAGGATGCGTGAAGGGGAAGTTCACGCCTACCTAATGGATACTTTAGATTGCGACTTTGTGCAGACCGACACGCTTGGAAACATTGATGGGTTCATTTGCTACAAAGATGGCAAGCCTGCGGCGGCAGTTGAGATCAAGACCCGTAAAAACGCAAGTGACAAGTACCCTACGTACATGCTCAGTGCAAACAAGTGGCGCAACGGCTTAGCCATAGCAGAGCAATACGAAATACCATTTGTCTTAATAGTTAGGTTTACTGATGGCATATTTGCCGTAAGTTTGGGAAAATCGTACAAACCAAGCCAAGGTGGTCGGTATGACCGAGGCGACTCTAAAGACATTGAAGAGTGCATTTACATACCCATGGAAAAATTTCACAAAGTTTAGGAATTAACATGCCTTACGTAAACAAACCCCGCCCTTATAAAAAAGAATATCAACAACAGATCACGAGAGGAGAAGCTGATGAACGGCTTGAACGTCAACGAGCACGAGAGACAATCGATAAGAAGAGTGCCGACAACAACAAAGACGGACGCGCTGACGTCCGCGAAGGCAAAGATGTTGCTCATATCAAAGCACTATCTAAAGGTGGCTCCAACAAAACCGGAGTCAAACTTCAAACGCCTTCAGCCAATCGCTCATTCAAGCGAGGCTCAAACCATAAGGTCGTATCAGAAACAAGCGCAAAAGAACGCAAGAAAAAATGAACCTATCAGAGTACACGTGGCCTCGTCCGCCGGGGTTCACACCATTTGAACATCAGAAGACAACAGCAGAATTTCTTACAACAAACCGTAGGGCGTTCTGCTTCAATGAGCAGGGTACAGGTAAGACAGCATCAGTAATTTGGGCAGTTGATTACCTCATGACCATTGGGTTAGTGAAGCGAGTGTTAGTGATCTGCCCCTTGTCGATTATGAAGTCGGCTTGGCAAAATGATTTATTTAAATTTGCAATCCACAGAACCGTAGCAGTTGCTTATGGAGCCGCACGTAAGCGCAAAGAAATTGTGCAAGCTGGTGCTGAGTTTGTTGTCATCAACTTTGATGGCGTTGGTATTGTGAAGAAAGAAATTATGGAAGGTGGGTTTGACCTTATTGTTGTAGATGAAGCATCAGCCTACAAGAACGCGCAGACAGAGCGTTGGAAAGACTTACGAGACCTAACAAAAGTTATCAAGGGTCTGTGGATGTTGACTGGTACGCCTGCCGCTCAGTCGCCTGTGGATGCTTACGGATTGGCAAAGCTTGTGAACCCAACACAAGTATCACCTTTCTTTGGTCAGTTTCGAGACACAGTGATGATGAAGCTCACTATGTACAAGTGGATACCAAAACCGACTGCAGAGTTAATTGTGCATAAGGCATTGCAACCCGCAATCCGGTTTGAGAAAGCCGACTGCCTCGATCTGCCGCCCGTTACGTTTGTTGAGCGAGATGCACCACTCACACCGCAGCAGATTAAGTTCTACAACATACTAAAGAAGCAGATGCTCATTGAGGCTGCTGGAGAAGAAGTATCTGCCGTTAACGCTGCCGTACAAATTAACAAACTTCTGCAAATAGCTGGAGGTGCGGTGTATACGGATACGGGCGAAGTAGTTGAGTTTGATGTAAGCAGTAGGCTCAACGTGGTTCAAGAAGTGATTGAAGAGTCAAGCCACAAGGTGCTTGTGTTCGTTCCGTTTACGCACACCATCGAGTTGCTTGAAAAGCACTTGTCAAAGAACAACATTACGTGCGAAGTAATTAACGGCTCGGTTTCTGTAAACAAAAGATCAGACATTGTCAAGAAATTTCAAGAACAGACTGAGCCAAAAGTATTAATCATTCAACCGAAGGCGGCGTCACACGGGTTAACACTAACCGCCGCTAACACAATCATTTGGTATGCTCCATGCACAAGTGTTGAGACGTACTTGCAAGCCAACGCACGTATCGACCGCCCCGGGCAAGTCAACAACATGACTGTGGTACATATCAAGGGCAGTCCCATTGAAGCCAAGATGTACACGATGCTTCAAGGCAACCTTAACAATCATCAGAAAGTAATTGATCTGTACAAGCAAGAAATTTCTTCGGAAACTCTTGACAATGTAAAAAGTTAGAGTACACTTGTATTTGTGTAGCAGTGGTGGGTAACGGGTTAGCGCCGTTATAAGTCCTTTCTTATGTTTTGAAGCACACTGCTTTATGTGAACTGCCACCGCTACACATTTAACCATTAGGAGAATCAGATGGACGAAGAAGTCAAGGATAGAGTCACCCCCATGGATTTGGACAAGCTGACCACAATCTATATCAAAATCAGGGACAAGCGTGCCGACAACAAGCGCATGTTTGAAGCTGAAGACACAGACCTCAAAGAGCAAATGGAAGTGTTAGAAGCACAGATGCTCGATGTATGCAAAGACATGAATGCCGACAGCATTCGCACCCCACACGGCACAATCATTCGATCGGTAAAGTCACGGTACTGGACGAACGATTGGGATTCAATGTACGACTTCATAGAGGAGCACGGTGCATTTGGCCTGTTAGAGAAGAGACTTCATCAAACCAATATGAAGGATTTCCTCTCTGAGAATCCCACAGTTCTACCACTTGGTCTCAATGTGGAGAATTCTTATTCCGTGGTTGTTAGACGTTCAAAGGAAAAATGAGATGAGTAACCTCACCATTATCAATCAAGACCTCCCCGACTTTCTGCAAACCGCAGGTGTTAGTGAGCTTACAAAACAACTCGCCGGTAAGTCTGGCGTTAAACGCATCGTGCCCAAAAACGGAATCTTCCGTAAGACAGTCGGCGGCGAAGAGATGGGCAAGATCAAGGGTAGCCTAAACGCTATCATTGTTAATGCTTCACCACATGTTGGTCGTATCTTCTACGCAAAGTCATGGAGCCCCGATGCCGAGCCGACTGCGCCCGATTGCTTTTCTAACGACGGACGTACACCCGATGCGAGTGCGGCTAACCCACAAGCTGAGCGTTGCGACAACTGCCAACAGAACATCAAAGGTTCAGGTATGGGCAACTCTAAGTCTTGCCGTTACTCGCGCCGTATCGCGCTTGTGTTGGAAGAAGACTTTGGTACTTCATTGCAAGGTGAGGTCTATCAAATGAACTTGGCATCCAAGTCATTGTTCGGCGATGGTGCTGGTGAAAACACGCACACGTTTGAAAACTACTCTAAGTATTTGTCTAACAATGGCAAGAGCTTGGACTACGTTATTACGCAGATCAGCTTTAACGAAGAGAACGACAACCAGTCCGTATTGTTTACGCCGACTGGCTACATTAACAAAGCGCAGTACGCTGTGACTAGCGAAGTAGCTAAGAAGCCTGAAGTGCTGAAGATGGTCGTTATGACACCATACCAAGCTGACATGGCAGGTAAAGCCGCTAAGTTAGAAGCACCCAAAGCCGCCGCTCCCAAAGTGGAATCACCCATTGAAGAGCCGGTCAAGCGCCCTGCTAAAGCCGAGCCAAAGCCTACTGTCAAGAAAGACCTTGACTCTGTGGTGAAGGCTTGGAGTGACGAGGATTAAGTATGTCTTATGGTTATAGCCAGAGCTTGGTGTACGCAAATAAAAAAGCAAACATCAAGTCTCTGGGTGTGGCCTTGGGTCGTATATGTATCCGCGCCAACGTTAGCGTTAGCGAAGTTGCAGAGTTCTTCGGGGTGACTCGTATGACTATCTACAATTGGTTTAAGGGGGACTCTGTCCCCCATTCCAGCTACGCTCAAGCGATTAGCGACTACATCATCTATACCCAAGCCCAACAACAGAAATAAAAAACATGTCAACTTTCGATCTACTTGACACGGTACTGCCACCGGAAGGGCGCTACTGTGTGATAGGGATTGGCAAGTATCCTGACCAGCATTTTGTAGATACTAAGGAAGAGGTTGAAGAGCTAGCGCAGCGATTTGTTAAACGTAAGATTGACGTATTCTTTGGATGCGCCAAGTTTGGTTCGTTAGACAACCGCACCCATGAAAATGCAAAATACTTCCGTGCTCTATGGATGGACATTGATTGTGGCCCAACCAAAGGTGTACCCGACAAAAACGGCATTATCAAAGGCTATCTCGATCAGCAAACTGGACTCGATGAGTTCAAGAAGTTCTGCGTTGCAGTCGGCTTACCAAGGCCAATACTAGTAAGTTCCGGTTACGGCATACATGCGTACTGGCTACTAGAAGAAACAGTGTCTCGCCGAGAGTGGGAGCCACTAGCCAATCGGCTTCGTGAACTGTGCGTTGAGCAAGGGTTAATTGTAGACTCCTCAGTCTTTGAGGCTTCACGTGTCCTGCGCATCCCCGGCACATTCAATTTCAAACAGGAAGAGCCCAAAGAGGTAACAGTACTAAACGAACTGACGCCTCGCATGACATACCAAGAAGTTAAAGACTTGCTTGGTGCGCCTGAACCCAAAGACGATGTACCCGACTTCATACCGCGCTCAATAAGCCCGATGATGGAAGCGCTCATGGGTAATAAAGTTAAGCGGTTCAAGACAATCATGATGAAGGGTGAAGGCGGGTGCGCTCAACTTAACCATTGCTTTGAAAATCAAAATGATATTGAGGAACCACTGTGGCGCTCCGCTCTTTCGATTGCAGCTTTTTGCATAGACGGAGACAAGGCCGCACATAAACTGTCGAACAAGCATGAGGGGTATGACCCAGTACAAGTTGACAGCAAGGTTAATAACCTACGTAGCAAAGGTGGCCCACACCACTGCGCGACATTTGCAAAGCTCAACCCACAAGGTTGTGAAGGTTGCATCCATAGAGGCAAAATTAAATCGCCCATCATGCTCGGTGTTGAGATTGAAGAAGCCGACGCAGAAGATAACGAATACGCCGTTGAAGATAAAGACGGTGAGGTTGAGATACAGCATATACCAGAGTACCCATTTCCGTTCTTCCGTGGCAAAAAGGGTGGTGTTTACATTCGCCCCGAAAGCGAAGATGACGAAGCCGAGCCAAAACTTGTGTACGAGCATGACTTATATGTAGTCAAGCGCATGCGTGACCCTGAGCTTGGGGAGATAGCTTTGTTTCGTTTGCACTTACCGCATGACGGTGTTCGAGAGTTCAGCATCCCTACGATGGGTATCTCTTCACCTGATGAGTTACGAAAACAGTTGGCGCACAACGGAGTTGTAGCCCATAAGTCACAGTACGAATTGCTTGCAAGGTATGTTGTTTTCTTTATTAAAAATTTGCAATACATTAAAAAGGCAGAGACCATGAGAACTCAGTTTGGTTGGGTAGAGGGGAACAGTAAGTTCATCCTTGGCGATAGGGAGATCACAAAAGACGGAGTGTTTTATAGCCCGCCGTCAAGCGTTACAAAAGATATTGCCGGAAAGTTAATTACCAAAGGCACGATGGAGAAGTGGAAAGAAGCGTTCAACATGTACGCTAGACCGGGGCTCGAACCCCATGCGTTTGCCGCACTCACGGCATTTGGCTCACCACTGTTGAAATTTACAGGTCTTGAAGGTGCGATCATTAACGTGATTCACCCTGAGTCTGGTTCAGGTAAGTCGACAGCGTTGTTTATGTGCAACAGTGTGTATGGTGAACCCAAAGGGTTGACTTCTATGTACAAGGATACGTTCAACGCAAAGATGCACCAGCTTGGCGTAATGAACAACCTGCCCAATACGATTGACGAAATTACCAACCTTAGTGGTATGGAATTCTCTGACTTGGCGTACAGCATCAGCCAAGGCCGAGGCAAAAACAAAATGAATGGGCAGACCAATACGTTGCGTGTAAACAACACTAGCTGGCAGGGTATGACTTTGTGCTCGGCAAACGCCAGCTTCTACGAGAAGTTAGGTGTGGCAAAGAATACGCCCGATGGTGAGTCCATGCGTCTGCTTGAGTACAAGATTGAACCCAACGGCATTATTGAGGTGCAAGAGGGTAAGCAGATGTTTGACCACCAACTGCGCGAGAACTTTGGGCATGCCGGTGAAATCTACATCCAATGGCTAGTCAACAACTTAGAAGAAGCAATAGCCTTAGTGCGCAAGATTCAGGCTCGGCTTGACCGAGAAGTTCAGTTCAACCAAAAGGAGCGTTTCTGGTCAGGCGTGTCGGCTTGCAACATAGCCGGTGGTTTGATTGCGTCCCAACTAGAACTGCACAACTACGACATGAAAGCTGTGTACGAGTGGCTCAAAGGTATGCTCGGCGACATGAGACATGAAATCCAAGCACCGAACTCAACACCCGTAACAATCCTTGGTGAGTTTGTTAACGCCCATATTATTAATGCTTTAGTTGTAAACGGTGAGGTTGATGCTCGTAGTAACCTGCAGTCTATGCCCATGCTTGAGCCCCGTGGAGAGCTGCTCATACGCTACGAGCCAGATACCAAAGAACTCTTCATTGCGGCCAAGCAATTTAAAGATTTTTGTGTAAAACAACAAATCAATTACAAGACCACCTTGAAAGAGTTGGGTAACGCCAAAATTTACTTAGAGGGTGTGAACAAGCGAATGTCCAAGGGCATGAAGGTTGTATCCCCCGCAGTACGGGTGCTGAAGTTTGACGCATCAGCCGCTGAGTTCTTACAGATGGACGCCTTCGTAGCTAAAGATGAAAATCGAGACGGTGACGTATCAGATTGATTGGTCTAAGTTCCGGCGCGGCACTTCGTTCTTTGTACCTTGCATCGATGAAAAGGCTGCCCGGGAAACAATTGTTGTAATAAGCAGACGGTTAAAAATGGCTACTGTTACGAAAATAGTTATAGAAGAGGGCATTAAAGGCTTGCGCGTGTGGCGAGTTTGAAGTAAAATAAACTCTAAGATTTCCTGAGTTGGTTGCTACTCTCCTTGATCCCCGGCTAATCACTGGGGATTTTTTTCGGCCCTACGTTTAGCCGCCATCTCTTCGGCTCGTCTATCTAAACGATTCTCCAAAGTATCTGTGACCTCTTCAATAATTGGTTTATTTTGTTTTGTAACGTTTACACCTGCGCGAGAACTTGCACGCTGCTCCGCTCGCTTCTTTAGCGACTCATTAATTGTGTCTCTGTTGAGTCTGTAGGATGGGTATTTGTCGTTGAACTTAGCAACTTCATTATCAATAATGTCGTCAAACTTTTTATCCCCTTCGTCAGTATCTTTACGGCGTTGGAAGTCAAGTTTGTTCAATAACAAGTTGCGTTGGTTGTTAATTTTTTGGTCAATACCAGACAACTTAAATGCTGGGCCTTGAGTTGACGCAAGAATGTCAGGGCGGAAACCAATCGCTTGGCCAATTAACTCACCTGTTTTTACATCGTCTTTGCCGACTAACTCAACACCGCGACCAGTCTTCATACCTTCATCTGCATACCTGTTAGCTATTACAAGGTTACGGGCTACGGCGGGTAACATACGATCCAGCATCTTCTGATAGTCACCCATTGCGTAAGCATCATAGGCGTCGGCAAAACCTAAGCCCATACTTGCAGTTGGGCCACCGAAGTGATCTAACAAGAAAGCAATCGCGCTTTCGCGGGAGGTCTTAGTCTCTTTACTATCTCGGCCCCACAGATCAGCCAATCCAATACGAGAGCCAATCGCCCATCCGGTGAGCGCATTAAATGGGCCTTGGGTAATAAGATCGCTTACAGGTACACCGCCAAGCGTAATGTCGCCTAATTTCTCAGGTAGAAATACTTCAAAGACCCAAGTTGGAAAATTAATGCCTTTGAGTTCTTCAGGCCAGTCTTCGTCGTCGCTCATTTGGCTCCAAGCCCACCCAGCAAGTCCCAAAATGGGATTGATTAGGGCCATGTTTGCCGCACCCGCTAGAAGGAAAGAAGTACCCATCATGCCAAAGAACTTAGTAGCTGCTTCTTTTTTGCCCTCTTTGTTGAGGTAAGGAAGCATGTTCTTAAAGTTGGTTAGCAGCAGCAAAGACATTTGCAATGGGTATGTCTTAAACTGGAACGCAATCTTACCAATACCCTGTTGCATAAAGCGTGGGCGGTTTGTGATGTCGTAGTTACCAAGGGCTTCGTTGGTAGAGTCAACTGCTTTTTGAACAGCAGCATCGTAATCAAGCCCTTGCTTTTTACCCAACCGATACGCAGCTAGGTAGACGGCCTCACGGCTTAGACGCTCAGTGTTGTGCATCAGAGCGCCGACCATTAAGTTTGCAAGACGCTTGCCTTTACCTACAACACCCTCGAACTGTTCGGTGGACATGCTCTTGTAGCCCCACACCAAAGAGGCGTACGTTGACTCAGATACACCACGTGAAGTCATCTCACCGATTGCTTTGCGCTCATCAGCAGGGAGGGACTTATTGTTAGCAATACTTGGCGCAGAGATAGAAGTTGTGCCGTCTGGATTAGGGCGGAACACGCTGTATTGATTAACCAACGTAGCCATCTTTGCAAGCTCGGTAGCCGCACCGGTAACGTTATTGTAGTTACCACCCAATACAGGTAAGCCGGAAATGAATACGCTAGAAGGCTGAATCAAAGCCGACGCAGCAGAAGACAAGTACCAGAAGTAAGACGCCTTGTTTGCTACACCAGCAACAGACTCACTCAATGAGCCATGAGCGCCGGACAGTGCCATGTTGACACGCTTCTCAGCCTCTTGCACAAACGGAGATAACTCTTCACGTTCACCAATAGAGTCACGCGCCTCTGATAACGCGAGGCGAAGTTGCGGTGCGTACTTCAAGCGTGCCAACTGAATGGATTGCTTAGAAGCAGTAGTAGCAATGTTGCGCTGCAAGTCTGTGCTAAAACCAGCCCGACCCTTACGATGCGTAAACTGCCTGCGGAATGATTGCTCTGGCATTGTGGTCAGATAGATTTGGTAAACCGCATCCTTTAAACCTTCTTTAGCTTCGGGCGAGCCCATGTCTTTGGCATCAATTGCCGCAAAGACTTCCTTGAGCATTGTGCTGGCGTCCTGTGATGCGGCGCGTAACTCTTTCAAGTCGTTACCTTGCACAAACTCTTTATCGGCTATTAGCTCAGCTAGGGATTTACCTCGCTCCGCCGCCATTTGTTTAGCCGCTTCATTACGTTCTGCGCGGGTCTCAAACAGATAAAACTGACGATTGTCACCGGAGCCAATAGCTAGGAAGAAATCACCACGGCGCACCAACGGGAAGAAAGGCCTAATCCGTGACTCGGCTTCAAACGTCTTGCGCAAGACAGCCATCAAGTTTTTCTTTTCATCAGGAGACATGCCCTGCATGTTGCTTATCTGTTCGTCTAATATGTCGGAGTACAACTCAATGATTGACTCATAGTAGTCCCGCAACTGCTTGTACATACGCTGACCGACAGAGCCGAGTGCTTTGTAATCGGCATCAAGTTGTTTGCTACGTATACGGGTGTTGGTATCAGATGGATCTACCTCTGCTAGCGTAGTGCCGTACACAAAGTCTGCAAACTGCTTGCGGCTAAGCTTAGGGTCTTCTTTAAACCCACGATTCAATGAATCAATCACCCGTTCAGCACCAACCAAGAACTGTTGAGACATACCCAACATACGTTGCAGTTGAGTGTTAGCTTTGTTTAACGCAGGTATACCCACATCAGCGGCCCACTTAGCCAAGAAGTCAAACGTGGGCAGGCGCACAGTAGCTTCTAGTCTTGTATATCCTAGGTCGCTAGTTACGTTAGCCAAAATTTGGCGCACCGCTTTGGGGTCGCGCATAGTCTGCATAAACTCAACATTCTTAGCCGCGTCGCCCTCATTAGACAAGCGCACTTTTTCTTTCGCAATCTTTACGTCTCTAGCAAGTTGGAGCGCAGAACGTTGCGCTTTAATGTCGGCTTCTTCATTGAACTCGGGGGGAGTAAACTTGCCCTTTTGCTGGAGCGAAGTTCTTCCCATTCCAACCGCTGTCAGCCTTGTGCCTAGCATCTTGTCAGTAATGTCGACCAGATCAGAGAATGCCGTAGCGTCACCCTGCTTGATACCAAACAAGTCACGGATGCTATTAGTAAATGTAGAGAAGAGAGTTGGCTCTTTGCGTACGCCTTTTACACGCATCAAAAACTTTTGGAACTCAGGGCTAGACATGCCATAAGCTAAGAACTCGTGGGGGTTCTTAAATATATCGTAGCTGTCTGTTTCAGGGTTATAGGTTCTGCTAACCAAGTCGTTGAGGTCTTCGCTAACCATTTCAAGGTATGTTAGGTCTTTGTACTCTTGGTCGGCACGCTTCATTATGGCGTCCATCTCGCGCATAAACTTCTGAAGACTAGCGTTTCTAAAACCTTTCAATAGACCTGCTTCAATACGACTAGCCGTTGCTGCGTGCAGCAATTCGTGTAGCACTGTTATGTTATTTATGCCCTGTAGGTCTCCGAAGCTACTACCACGCACGTATACAGTACGTTCTTTCTGGCCCGGGGTATAAACAAATAAACCACGTGCGCCTTCCATCTCCGCAAGAATATTGGCTGGGGTTCCGTCACCCTTTTCAACCACCACAAACTTAACGCCGACCATAAAGTTGCGGATGCGCTGCGCAACAAAACGCTGAAACAGATTGCCAGTCTTGATGATCTGTGCAATTGCTTGTGAGCCGGTGGTCAACGTATTAAATGCTGCGTTGGGCTTGTCTACCTTAGCATCTGATGACTTACTAGCTTTAGATTCTGTTTTACCCGATACACCCGGGGCTGTAACTGAGCCAAGTACATCTTCTTTGGGGCCAGTAAGAACATCTTTGGCTGCTTTGATACCACGGCGAATGTCCGCTAGTTCTGCTTCCGTAGCCTTAGAGTCTTTAAGAGCTGCGCTAATGCGTTTGCCCACAGCGCTGCCACGAGCAATGTTAGGGTTATCCTGTAGTTCTACCAAACCACGAAGCGCACTGCGCCGAGACTGTCGTGCGTCAATTTCAGCTTGCTCAGCTTCTTCAAAGCTAAGTTCTTCAATCTGTTCTGGCGTAAGAGTCTGCTCAAGTTGGGCAACAAACTTTTTCCGGTTGTACTCGGCATCGTTGTTGATTCGAGTCTGTTCGTTACGACTTACCTTTATCTGCTCTTTGACTTCAGCGGGTTTAGGTTTGGGGCCACGTTTACCCTTTACTGCTCCGGCTGGTGGTGCTTCCGCTGCTTTGGCTTTCTTTGCAGATGGTTGTGCCGCCTTGTTAGCCGCTTTCTTTTCAGCAGATTGCCCTGTGGTTTTAGCTTTGGCAGGTTTGGTAGCGCGATCAGCGGCAGGGCGTAGCGCGTCTTCAAGCGCTTTCTTACCAACGTCACGTTCTTCTTGGGTACTAGCAAGCTCTATATCAGCTTCCGCTAGTCTTGCCGCTTTCTTTTCTTCAGGCGTTAACTGTAGTTCAACTTGAAAGTCTGATGATATAGAACCAACGCCTTTAGCGTAGTATGTTTTCTTACCAGCTTCATCACGGCTATCAATAAAAATCCGGCCGTTTGCATCAAGCGCATCTCTTAGTTTTTGCTGACCTTTAGTAAGGGCTACAGGGGCTGCTTTTACTGCAGTGGGCGCTTGTACGTATTTGCTAACGTTAACGTTTGGAAGTTGAGTTTGTATTTCTTCTGGCGTTTTGCCCGCAGCAAGTAATCGTTTAACACGAATACCCTGTGCAATTTCTGTAGCGCGTTCCTTCACACCCGGTTCGTTTGCGTAATCTTGGATTTCTTTTGGGTTAGTAAAAATTTTACCGTCTTCTTTAGCCGCAATTAGGATTGGATCTTCGTTACCAGCAAACTTTGTAGAACCCTTTTTATATGCGTCGAACATGCCCTGATACATGTTGTCAATCATTGCACTGCCGGTACTACCAAACGCAGATGTTAAATTATCTAATGGAGCTTGCTTGCTTGTTTCTCCAACAGTAGCTCCTGCAACATCCTGTCCAGCAGGTACCACTCCACTTGGTTCAACTTCAGTAGTTCCTCCGGCGGGGGGCTCTGCACTGGGCTGTTCAGCCACGCTAACGCTTTCTCCACTTGGTTCACTGATAGGTTCAACAACATTTGCTGCTCCTCTTGTCTCGTTCTGCGCAAGCTCATCTGCCTGTGCCTCCTCTTGGGCTAATCTTTGTGCATCAAGTACTGCCTGCTGTGGGTCAACACCAGCGGCAATTAAATCTTGTGTAATTTCTTCTACGCGGCCTTCAGGTACTTTAATAGACGCAGCTTTGGCCTCGGCCTTTAACTCTGCATCGACTTTGCGTGTGGCAATACCTTCGGCATTTTCTGCGGGTATACCCTGTTGTACATTAATTTCAGTAAGCGCAGCAATCCGCTCGGCGCGTACTTGTTCAGGTGTTGTTGCTGTTGTCTGCGTAGCAGGTGGAGGTGGTGGCGCTGTTTCTTTTTCACCAAACAACTCAGAGCTTAAGTCTTTACCCTCAGTAGTTTTGGCAGTAGTTTTGGCAGTAGTTTTAGTTTCTTTACCAAACAACTCAGAACTTAAATCTTTGCCCTTTACGCCTTTATCGCCACGATTACGCGCACCTGTAGCTACTTCGGCAAGACCGCCGGGTAGGTCTGCTAAGCCTTCAACAATTACGTCTAGGGGTTTATTTTCACCCGTTAGTGCTTGACCGCCAGCCTCACCAGCCATGCCCGAGCCAACTTGAACGCCAGCTTCTTTTGCCCCAGCTTTAATTGCTGCTTTGCGCGTTACACCAGTTCCCGCAGTTTTAAGTGCGCGAATAAACCTACCAGCAAAACCAGCCGACAGTGCATCAAATGCGGCAACGGGAATGCCTCGCTTTACACCGTATTCACGGGCTTCAGAAATAAACTTAGGGTCTTCTAAAAGCTTCTGTACAGCCGCTACGTTTGAAGTATCAACTCTCTTTTTTTCTAAGAGTTCACCAATAGCTGAGCCAAACTCAGTGGCAAAAGAAGTTGCACCGGAGGCAACTGCAAGACCGGGAGGGCCCGCAGCAATACCTGCGCCTACGATAACAGGCACAGTTTGTAAGGTAGCAACAGCAGATTCACCAATCAAGGAAGCTAGGGCTTTCCAATTTTTTGGCTTAATAACCTCTTTGGCTACATCACCAAAACTTCCAGTTTCGTTAGCTTCTTGCAGGCGCTCCAACCCCGCAGCCACATTGCCAGAGGGTTTAATTTGTTTTTGTCGGCGAGTTAAATCACTGATGCTTTCAGCGTATTCTTTAGCGGTAATTGCCCCAGACTGAAACTTTAAATCCGCCCTTGTTCTTTCCGCTTGAAGTAAGCCACGCTTGCCTACGTTTGCAACCTCGTCAGTAGCCGATGGTTCAGCAAATAACTCCGCACTTAAGTCTCGACCCGTTGAAGAAGGGGCCGGTGTGGAAAATAACTCAGCGCTTAAATCACGACCGGCCATGGATTACCTCTTTATTTGATAGTGTAGCCGTTGGCCTTTAGTGCGTCCATAACTTCTTGTTTAGTTCTTCCGCTTGACGCTACTGTAGCGTTAACGTCTGCCATAGATACTACTTTAGTAGCAGGGGTAGTAGTTGGTTTAGGTACGGCGGCAGGCGCGGCGCTTGGTTTTGGAGTAGTGGTGGGTGCGCCACCACTAACAGGTTCTGCATTTTGATACAGCCTACGTAGTCTAGCTTCTTCTAGTGTTAACAAACGTTCCATTTCGGTTGTATTTTTAGCACGTCTGGCTGCTCTGTATAAGCTGTCGTTATCTTTAAATTCTCCCAACTTTGCTATAACGTCGGCGTTAACGCGCTGTTCTACAGGCGCAAGTCTAGTTGCAGCATTAACACCTGCAATTTCACTAGTAGAGAACGAAGTTTTAAGCGCGCGTGCTGTTTCGTCGCTAGCCATTTTGCGCACTCTTGCATCGAACGCTTCAGGGGCTTCGTTTGGTTTTGGTTTTAACGTTGATTTAAAGTAATCTATGTTGTTCTGAAGAATCTGTTCTTGATATTTAGGGCCAGCACCAGCACCAGCACCTTTACCGGCGGGGCGTAGAGACTGTAATGCTTTAGAGTCCAAAGTACTCAGAGCAACAGCTTTGTTTAATTTGAACCTATTGGCATCAGACTTAGCTTTACGCGCAGTCTCCATAGCAGCTTGTGCGCCACGAATATCACCCATACGTTCTTTGCGTTGTGCGTCGGCCAGAGCAAATTGCATTTGCTCAATAGAGCGCTGCTCAGCTATGTCAGCACGTTGTACTTCACCCATTTCTTTGGCAAATACAGGGAATGCTTTTGATGCACCCCGGGCTAAAGTATTACCTTCAAGGATAGCTCCGGCAGCAGCTAATAGAGCCAAACCTTGTCCTTGGCTTGAGGTTTTACTACGCGCATTTTCTCGTTCTGTAAGTCGTTTATTAGCTGGCGCGTAAATATCTGGCCCCGCATTTGCTCGGGAAAAGTCATAATACTCTTGCCTGTATTTTTTAGCTTCTTCTGATGTAAAGTCTTCGTCTTTAAGGCCTTGAATTTCTCTACGAGATTCTAAATAGTTTTGAAAAGCCTCGTCCCGCATAGCTAGGCTACCCCCAGTTGTGTCGTCTGTAGCTACAGGCTCAGCTACTCCGGCTTCGGCTAATAACCTAGTCACAGGGTCGTCTGTAGCTGCAACGGCTTCGGGGTCTCTAACCGCACTTCCTGTTTGCCCATTAAACGCAACAATGCCACCCGCAGCGTAGTCTTCATCAGGAGTCGGCATACCCGCCAAACCACCGGAAGCTGCCTGCATAGTGGGCTGTGGCATTGGGGCTCGTTGTGGAGCTTGGCCTTGCGGGGGCATGCCTTGACCGCCCATTGCTCCGGGTATCATTGCGCCTAGACCTTGCTGCATAGGATTAGGGGCTAAATTTTGAGCAACGATAGAGGGTGAAGAGGTTGGTTGTTGTGCCTGACCCGCCATGTCCATCATGTCGGCTTCTTTAACCAAACGCAGTGCGTTTAACGCAGTGTAAGAGTCTAACTTGGGATCAGGACTTTGACCCATTACCGCAGCACGGAGCATATCGGGTTGTTTTCTATACCGTGCGGCATAGACAGATGCCATATCAATTGCCATGATATTTCCTTAGACCAGATTGTTTAGGGCCAACGCGCCGAGACCGCCACCATTAGACATAGCCACACCGCCGTTAGCAAACAGCTTACTGATACCAGCAGCGCCAAGACCCAAAGCAGTAATATTCTGCGCAGTAGAAGGAGGGGCTTGGTAAATAGATGAGCCAGTCTGAGTCAGTGGTACACCACGAATAATATCGGACATAAAACTAAGCTGTTTATATGGATAGTTTTGCGCAGCCATATAGTCACCGTACTTGGTGTCAATCTCTTTTTGCATCTGCGCTTGTTGTTGCAAGCCGTATTGGTTTTGCAGTGCGTTGATGCCCATACCCTGCTGGTACTGCTGCTGACCTAACTGACCTAAAGTATTTGCGCCAGTCAACGCTGTTTGCAAACCTTGCAAACCAAGACCCGCACCAAACTGACCTTGTTGAGCATTTAGTTGTCCTGCGGCTAGCCTTTGTCCTTGTTCTTGATTGAACTGCTGTTGTGCTTGTGTATAAGCGTTTTGTAGTCCAGTAGCAGCAATATCACCCTTTTGACGTGCTAAGTTACCCGCCATTTGGCTACGCATTAAATAGTCACCGCTACCACCAAAAGCACCAGCACGGGCAGCTTGAGCGCCTTGGGTTTGACGAGCAATGTCGGCTTGACGCTGAGCGTCGGCTTGTTGCCTTGCAACAACTTCACCCATATAGGGAGACATGTACTGACTAGCCATGCCAGTACCCGGTACGAATTTACCGGTAGTTTGGTCATAAGACCCCTGCGTGCCACCAACAAAAGACTGTGGATTTAGTGGGTTGTATGTATAGCTAGTATTAAGTGCGCCCAGACCTGCAGAGCCCGCCATAGCAGTTGCATCTTGCAGTTGACCTTGAGGTTGCATTAAACCCGCATTTTCATACGACATTTGCTGCAGTGGGGAGAACTGCGCTACACGCTCACCCTGATACTGCATGTATGGGTTGTATTCAACGTCAGTCAGCGCTTGCGCTTGACCTAGCAGGTTTGTTGCGTATGGTTCAATCTCCGGCGCAAAACCCTGTTGGGTTAGCGTAGTTTGAAATAGATTTTGATCTGCCATGTCTTTTCCTTATGCGGGAAGATATTTGTCGGAGCGACTATTCTTTGCCACTCTACCTTTGCCGACAGTACCTCGGCGAGCTTTCTGAATGCGATCCATCATTGCGTACAGTTTGCGTGCGCCAGCTTCTGTTGAGCCATTACCCAACTCAGACACAATACGTGCAGGTACTACAAATTCACCGTCGGCTAAACGTGCAGGGCGCTTACCGCCAATCGTTGCAGGAATAGAGTCAGACACACCATCACCGGGGCCACGGAGCAAACGACCACCGTCAGAGTAGTCACCAAGATTAAACTGTTGAGGCATACCGCCACGCGCCATAGCCATCAAACCGCCGTCAGCGGCAATTCGTTTGCCGTACTCGTCGTATGTGTCGCCGCCAGAAGTGTAGTATTTACCATCACTGCGAAGCGTTGCAACTTCGGTCTGCCCTTCTTTGTCTAGCACATTGATTGTCTTGCCAGTATCTACGCCTGCTTTTGTTGTTTCTGCCGCCGCTTTATCCGCCGCAGCTTTTTCACCAGCAAGTACGTAAGATGGTTTTACATAGTCGGGATTAAGTTCATATTTACCGTTTACAAATACGTATTTTTTAGCTTTGCGGTTTTCCGGGAATCGGCCTACGGACTCAAAATACGGCTTCATGATTTCGCCAGTAGGCGTATACGGGGTAGGCGAGTAAGGGGCTCTACCCATTAAATATTCGTAAGCTGCCTTAGAACCACCTGTTAGTTTGTAACGGTCTTCAATTTGTTTGGTTGTACTAGGAGCAAAAAGGTTTTTGTTAACGCCTAAACTTCCGCCACCTTTTTCATACACATCACGTAAGTTAGCCATACCTGTAAAACCACCCTCGGGTATACCGGGGATATTAGGACGAGTTGTGATTGTGCCGTTAGGGTTAACAGTAGTTATACCTGCACCACTTACGCCGGGCGGTATTGCCGGGCCGTAAATACTTTCAAGACGCCCAGATGTACCTGTACCACCAAGGCCATAGTCATTAACACCGGGAATTATGGTTGTACCGCCGCCGGTGACTGGTGGATTAAAAACCTCAGTTACACCTATAGGAACACAAGCAGTACCTGCCGCATTTAACCGGAATCCGGGGCCACAAACAATTGGAGTTTTTGTTTCTGTTTTAGGCGTAAACAGGTCAGCAAAATTTTTACCGGTTGCCGCTTTAATATCAGCTTGATTAATTCCAAGACGCTCCATTTCAGCAAGTGACAAGTTCTGTGCTTGCGCTACAGTTAACTTCCCTGAATTGATTTGGTCTTGTAGTTTGTTTGCGGCGTAGCCAATGTTGGTGTACAGACCTGCTATGCCACCTGCATCGCCCGGAGCATCACCTGCTTTGTATCCGTAGGCATCGTAGAAAGGCTTACCTGCGCCTGTGACACCGGCAGTGTCGTCCAATGTATGGGTAGCTGCATACTGCGCGGCTGTTGACATACCCGCATTTTTCATAGCGTTTGCCAACGCTTGGTCTGTTAAACCTACATCAGCGGTTTTTGCTAAAAAATCAGCAGAATTTAAAGTAGCTGGGTTAATTGCCTGTACAAAACGTTTTTCAAAATCGCCTTGGTTAGCTTGTGTGCCCGTAATGCGACCAATGTCAGCAGCGCCTACGTTGTATTTTTGCATGTCAGCGGCAATTTGTGCGTCAAGTGCACCGGAAGCCAATTTAGATTGGTCAAGCCCTTTAAAATAATTAAACACGTCTTGATCGCCAACAAGCATCCCGTTAGCATAACCGGGCACGCCGCCTTCAGCCATACGTAAAACAGGTTCACTGCGCTGTGCAAAGTCATACATGCCGCCTTGCGCCATACCATTCTGTCTAGGGACATCGTCACCATCACCATAACCTGCTATACCACCAGCGGCCATACCCATTAGGCCACCATATGCAGCTTTCTTTACTTGGGCCTCGTATGGAGTTCCCGCTGTGTATGTACCGCCGTATGGGTCAAAAGAATATGGGCGAATCATGCCGGGTTTAGTAATGGTTTGCGGGCCTTTTGCCTGAACGTTTTCACCAGCAAGAATAGCGGGGCCAAATGCCATAGCTGCGGGCATTGCTAAAGACTTAGCCATACCTGTAGGGTTATTTTTAAACGCATCAAATCCAGAAGATAGTTTTTCATACGGTGTAGCAGAAGCCATTCTGTCTGCAACCTGCTGCTGTAGTAGAGTATCTTTTGCGCCTTCCCCAGCAATCTGTAGTTCGGCTGCTAACTCGGGGGTCATAGTTAACCCTTTAGCTGCTTCTGCGGCACCGATTGTAGAAGTCCCCGCTTCCATAAGACCAGCAGTTAAATTTGCACCACCATAAGCACCAAGACCTGCAGCCAGACCTTTGCCGATATCGCCTGTACGAACCGTTTGAATACCCCCCACAATACCAGCAGCCATAAGAGGGCCAACGCCGGGAATAAAAGAAAGGCCAGCGCCAATAATAGTCGGCAACAACTTATCTAAGATGCCCGCTTCAGGGAGACCAGTTTCTGGGTTAATAGTAAGGGAGCCTCCGTGGTTCTCGGCCAACGCTTGTAGTCCCTGCACTTCACGTGGGGACATGTGGATAAGCATCGAGTCAGGCCCCCTGCCTTTGGATGCCATGTGGTCGGCTAGTACTGCAAGACTCATAATTTTTGCCTCTCAAAATGGGGGTTGTTTGATAATATCATGCTGGGAGCGCAGACACAAATGAAAGTGTAGCTACGACGGATTGCGTAGAAGGCTTAGTAGGTGTTCCGGAAGCGGCAAGGTGCTGGATGGTTACAGCAACGTTAGGCACAGACCAGTAAATCTCAATGTGGTCATTTGCTGCCATATTTAGAAAATAGTTCCAGCCAACAATTGCGTGCCCGTCCGTGCCAGCGTGTCTGTTTGGGACAGACACAAAACCTGTTGAGCCTGTAATGTCTGCACCGTTTTGTTTAAGCCAGATGTAGACATCTTGAAAAGCGGTATCTGTGTTTTGAAACTGAACGCTAAACTGCAGGTTGTATATACCCGCATACTCCACAATAATCTCAGAGTTGACGATCCTTACGCTGTCGGCAAAATCAGTGGTATTGAACGTCATCAACGTAGCAGTGTTTGCTATAGCCGTTTGGTCTTGGTCGCTAGAAAACGCTCCGTATGGGTTTGCCACATACTTGCCACCCGTTGGGCCAAACAACTCACCAAACGCATTTTGTAGTTGGGTAAAGTACAGACGCAAAACGTTTGTAAACTGATCCTGATACCTGCGCTCGTACTGATCCGTACCCAATGGCAAATTAGGTGGTGCGGGGGTAAGGATCCTGTTCTTGGATGTCATCAGCAAGTACCCCAGTGGAGGCGCTCAAGCTCTTTACGGTCATTTGCGGCTTCCGCAACAGTATCCCGTACAGGGGCGTAGTATCTTTTCTTTTCAGAAGTTATCGACGCCATCCACTTACCATAATTTGTTTTTATAACGCCTGTTACACCCGCTTCGTTTGACTTTGGCGTCCGAATATTGCGCGCTTGTATGGTCGGTGATGCCCAGCGGCAATTGCTTTTTTCATAGTTTCCGTAGCCGTTAATACGATCCAAGGTCTCATCCCCTACAGGCTCCCCCATATCGGCCACAAAGTTTTTGTAGTCTGACCATTCTGTACACACAGACACCCCTTGCCCACCGTACCGAGGGTAGTCTTTGTCTGTTGTAATTGTGCACCGTCGAATCATTGCCCGCCAACTGTTGTATGAAGCGTTTTTCCAGCCGCCATGTTTGGTAATACGTTCTTTTAAGTAGCACCCACATGAAGTGGTATTACCTGTAACAAGACTGCCAGAAGGCACGTACACTTTTCTACCGCACTGACACGCGCATTCCCATATCACTTTTTTGTTTTTATCCGTTCCGGCACGTGCCATCACAGTCAATCTACCAAAAACTTGCCCAACGCGATTTACAAAACGTCCCATAACAAACTCCAAAAGTAAGGAGCTTGTATTGTACATGTTAATTAAATCCTTGTACATTTATCTACGTCCATCAGGACGAATATCTATACGAGGAGCACCCAGTTGCCACTGTGTGTTCAACTGATTTGAGTCAATCTTAAAGATCATCTGGCGACCGCGCATACGGGTCATTATCTGGCCTGTGAACTGTTCAGTGATTACGTAAGTACTGCTTTTGACTACAGGTTGTCCTGCTGTGCTCGTCACGCCAGAGCCTGAGTTTGCTAGTCCAAACAACGTCATGTTGACTGAGGCGGGTGCGCCCGCAGGTGTGTTTGTAGAGTCGCTAAAAGTCAGATCAGGAAGGACGCGCCACACAAAACCAAAGTTATGGCCGTCACCAATATCAAACTCAGACGAGCTAATGTAAGCATCAATTGCAACAGGGGTGCCGGTTGTATCATCGTTCAATCCTGTCTCGTGGTTAATCAAGTTGCCTGTCAGCGTATTAGAAAAATAGTTTGCCGCAATTGGATAAGACTGCAAGCCAGAATCTAGCCACGCTGTACGATCCATCGTGCCGTAGTACCATATTTTCTCAAGGTAGTTGTAGATAACGTAGCGGTCAATTGCTGTAGAGTTAGCAGAACAGTAGAACCACCAGACCTCATTGAAGCCCTCGTTTGTACCGACAAACACTTGCAAGCCTTGATCTTGATTAAGGTCACCAAACACAAAGCGGCGCAGGTCACAATTCAGCGTTTGCACACGGCCATCATAGGAGTAGAACTTGTCTACGCCCATCCAGTACACAATACCGGAAGCTATAATTGCCGCGTTAGGGCTCATGATAGAGATGTTGTCGCCGAGCAACTGCGGAACCCATACGTAGGGTGGGCCAAGGTATTGGAGCGAGTAAGCCGCAGAGTCGGTTAAAACAAAAATTTCTTGACGAGTCTGTACTGTTGCAACAATTTCAGAGCCGTGAGACACACGTATAAACCCTGCTTGGTTTGTAGGATCAGGCGTCCAGTTAAATATGTCGTCTTGCGCTGACCAGCGAATTAACATAGGGTCAAGTGTAGCCGAACCGTAGTCGTTAGCACCAAACGTAATTACAAAGCGTGATGTATCAGAAACAACAATGTTGTTTTGCACAGTTGGTACATCTACTATTAACGAGACAAAAACACCAGTTCCTGTAGACGACGTATTAACCACTGCACCTGCGCTGTCTAAAAGCTTAAATGTCAAACCATTAACTTCAAACACGTAGTACGTAGTAGCCGCAGAGATACCTGTAGGTAGTGCGGTGGTAGCCGCAAACTGAAGCGCCGCACCTTCTGTAAAAAGAATGTTTGATGTTGAAGTCACCACAGTCGGTGAAGCGTTGGTAAAAGATACATTACCGCCCAAGGAATTAAGCAGTACGCCACGGGTTGTTAAACCGCCTGTTGCCTCCCAGTAATACAAACCGCCACCACGAGGGCCAAATACCAAATCTTCACCGTAGTTAGTCTGATTCCACAAGCGAAGTGAAACAGCGCTGGCCAGACCATTACCCCAAGTTCCCAAACCCCATCCACCTGCACCCCAACCCACCAAAGGAACTTGAATTGCTGGGCCAACACTGATTTCATAAGCCGCCACAACAGAAGCGCCCCCACCGGGAGAGCCAGAAGCATCCGTTGCATTGGCTGTGGCTGTGGCTGTGAATGTATAGGTATTGGCAGTTAAGACAGTGATTTGATAATTGGCATTAAGCACCGCAGCCGTGATATTTCCACCCAGTCCTACAGCACCACTAAAGGTTACAAAATCACCGGTAGATGCGCCGTGCGCTGTGTCTGTTACTGTGATGGTAGCGGAACCGTTTGTAGCTACAAAAGGATTATTGTTGATGGTGGATGAGGCGCTAATCGGTGTGATGTCGTAATACGCCCCGCCGTTCTCAAGGTAAAACTTTAAGTTAGTGCCTACACCAATAATGTTCCTACCGTCTAAAAGCACCCAGTTCCAAAGAGAACGGCAAACACCTAAAAACGTTGCCGTAGATAAACGTTGCCAACCACCAATTTTTTCAGGGTTGCCCTGACGAAAGCGTACCTTGTCGGCCTCGTACCAACCGCCCTCGGTGGTGTAGCGGGTGTTCTCTTTGTTGACCCCCGGCTTGAACAGTATTTTTTGTAATGGCATCGGTCAATCCAGTAGAACACACTCAGCAGTGCGCCGTTTTAACAGGCCCGGCAATACCTTGCCGCCACCTTTAGTCCAGAGCATCAGTTGTTCCTTGGCCCCTTCCCAATCATTGGCGTTGATTTTCCTCTTTAACGTGCTTGTTTGCAAGCGCCCCGTGCCTAAATTGTAAGCAAAGTCCACAATGGCATTGCATTTACGTACGTCAGTAATCAAGCCGGGGCAGTTACGCAGAACACCGGGTAGGTACGTATGCTCAAGCTCGATCATCAAAAGCGCCCGTGCCGTGGGCTCATCCATTGGCGGGTCTTCCAAAGTTACCTTGCGTTTATCTGCGTAGTAAGTGGAGCCGTAGCCAATCGTGGCTACGTTGGCAGGGCAAAGATACGGCTTGGAGCGAAAGCCCTCAAACCGTCTGCACATTTCTGCGGCGAGTTCTAGGTTCATAACCCGCGTTGCTTCAAAGTTCTATCGAGGAACCAATAGTTAATTGTCCCAGACAACAGTGCTGAGAAGTCAGGGGTCATCATGGTTTTAAACACTTCTACGGCTGGAGCACCGGCAAGCCATGCGTTCCATGCAAACCATACATGGATAAATGACCAGACAAACAGCACCCAGTATGTAACCACAGGACGTACAGATGCTGACAAAGAAGCTACCCAACCACCTGCGGCTTTGACCATCTCGGCCTGCTGCACAATGGCGTTGTTAAACGCATCCATAACACCTACGTCAATAGCGGCTTCCCGCTGCGCACCGATCTCAGCTAGCTTCATCTGACCGCGCAGTTGCTCAAGCTCACACTGGCGGGAGAACATATTTAGCTCATGCAGGCGCTCATTCTTCTTGTCAAAGAACTTTAAGACCTC
>Ga0247844_1002900_pt1 | contig 26596 bp, 15 predicted proteins | sample LaCtaG_FD_192421 | JGI IMG/M metagenome (GOLD analysis project Ga0247844, IMG submission 192421) | Freshwater microbial communities from meromictic Lake La Cruz, Castile-La Mancha, Spain - LaCruzMarch201714.5m_1 | ecosystem: Environmental > Aquatic > Freshwater > Lake | place: Spain: Castile-La...
GCTCGAAACTGGCAGGGTCATATTATTATACTCCTCAAAATGAATGAGGTAATGATGATCCTTTCCTGATAAAAATCAATAGGTTAAGGTGTTTTTTTGATTACAAAATTTGAGGGGATCTCTGAGGCATATGGTACAAGATCATGTGCACATGCTGATATGAATACCACCGAAATATGCTGTTTCTCAGATCGTTGGTTATATCAAGGGTAAAAGTGCAATTGCAGTTGCTCGTCAGTTCAACGGAAGTAGGCAAAACTTTAATGGAGAACAATTCTGGGCACGAGGTTATGCAGTCTCAACCGTTGGTTTTGAGGAGGAACAAATTAGAAAATACATCCGATATCAAGAACAGCTTGATTCAAAAGGCTTTGATGAAAAGGATGATTTTTAATTTGGTATAAACTTACACAATGGTAGCCCTTGGGGCTACTCACAGCCGTCAAGCTACCGGCATTTGCGGGTTAGCGTTCAAGGGATTTGATGAGTAAGAAGATGTTGAGTATTGCACTGATCTAGACAATGAAAGCCCTTGGAGCTGCTAACAGACCGCGAAGCCATCAGCTTGCTGGTGCGTTATCACTAAGCGCTTACGAAAGAGCGCAAAACGAGTGAAAATGATACCGAAAACACAAAGTATACCAGGTTGAAGATTATTCACCCTTATGATGGCTTGAGCGGATTGCTATGAAAGTAGCCCGATCCGTTGTTAGAGGACTGCCTCTCAATGATGAGAGGTGGTTACTCTACTGATAGTTGACAAAGCCACAACAAATGCATTATGATAAAAAATAAGACAACATTTGAAGCTGCAGAACAATGATGAATTTTTCAGTTTATACATTCATGCAAATCATAAAGCCATTGTCTCTTCATGTTGCTTCACAATCTCTTTTTGTCTGCAGTGTCCGCCGCGTTACCCTCTATTTTGCCCTGAGTGCGGTCGTTCGTTAATCATGTTATCTGCCCTCTGAGGGCGCATTGTTACAGATAACATGAACTGACTTTAATGAACGAAACGTATCGGAGACAAATCATGATTGAAAAAAAACTATCTGTTATTGAAAATTATTCTATTGGGGCATTCACAGGCTTGGCCGAAGTGCTTGTAACCAATCCATTGTTTGTTATCAAAACTAAAATGCAGCAAAATAAGCCATGGAATTTGACGCCTGCAGCCTATTATAAGGGGGCAACCGCAAATGCATTGGGGTTTATGCCTATTACAGCGATACAGGTTGGGGCAAACAAATGGATTCAATCAACACTCTTTAATAATCATCCAACGTATGTGCAACAAGTAGGGGCGGCATTTACTGCGGGTGTCTTCTCTTCTTTTATCAGTTGCCCTGTTGAAAAGATCATGACTTTGCAAAATGATCATCCTAAAACTAGCCTTTCTACCCTTTTAAAGAAGCAATTAAAAGCCAAAGGTTTGTCTGGTTTTTTTGTGGGTCAATTAGCAACGTCTTTAAGAGAAGGTGGATTTAGCATTTTCTTTTTAGCAGCGCCTCCATTGATAAAGTCAAAGTTAAAATCTCAGGGTCTGAATGATACCTCTTCAACTATCATTGCCGGGGTTTCCTCAGGCATAGTGGCAACGTTAATAACGCAGCCTTTTGATACCATTAAGACTTCCCAGCAATCAGCTGTGAAATCAAACTTAGGTTTTTTCAAAACAGCCAAAAGTATGACCATGCCCATGTTGTTTAAAGGCATCACTGCAAGAAGTAGTAGCGTGATTCTTTCTATTACCCTCATGGATTGGGTCAAGGGCCAGCTGGAACATTTGTGCGAGGAGCATGGTGAGTCTATCTATGGAAAGCTGGGTTTGAAGTAATCGAATGAATTGATTCACTGGAGTTTGGCCATTTTCAAATGGCCAAACTCCGGCCTTTAAATCATCTTTCGTTGAAATATTAAATGGCAGTCAACTGGTAGTAGTTTTCTGACCTAAAGTATCAGAAGAAAATAGAAAAACGAGTGCGCTAGAGAAGAAAAAAGTCCGCGATGGGAAACAAGGGGAAATGACCTTAATTTATACTGAAATTGGATTTTTAGGCGAAATAAATACTGCCTTAAGTCAGCCACAACATCAATGCATGGCCTCAGCTAAAACTAGCCTTGACAGAATCATCGTGTAAGCTAGTGTTTTAAAGGCATAATGCAATTTCCTCAAACGGTCAAATCGTATCAGCAAGCGACGAAACTTATCTTCCCAAGCAAATACACGTTCAATGGTTTGAAAGCGCTCTGCAAAAATGCCAGGATTGAATAGCGGCTTACGACCGCGGTTTGTTTTTTTCTACTACGTGGATTCGCATTAATATTGGGTATCATTCCCCGATTGAATATCGATTTTGATTTGCCCTGCAATCGTATACCACATCCAGACAACAATCGTTCCTTTTTTAATCCAGGCCTATGGCTCGGGCGATCTCCGTCACCGGCTGCCAGGAGCTTTTACAAACGGAGCAATTACATTGCAATTTTAATTGCATAAGTCAACAATATTGTCAACCTTCATGTGTTTGTGCCCACTATAACCCATGTTATCTCCACATTTTAGCGGATATTGTCGTCCCATCATCATGGATTACGCTGGTATTCAGGAGATCATTTTGGTCAAGTTTAAGGACAGACCCAACAAAAATAGCATTTCGTTGAAAAACACTGTAAATGCCTGTGTAGTGGATATCGGGACGTCCTGAGTCATCTTTCTCAATGGGCAGCTCTTTCCATTGGCAGCCAAAATACAAAAATTTCAGTATATAACCAAATGACCTGTGTAATGATAGTGTGGACACAGGTCCCGCTCACTAACAGTCAGGTGAGGCAAGACAAATTCCTCGAACTGTGCGACTGTCAATTCAGTGGGGATCCCTTGCCGTCGTTGACGTTTAGCCATTTCATCATCCCAAAGAATATAATTCTAGGCTATTCCTTTGAGGTGCGCTGAAATCCATATGTACATAAACAGCCAAGTTGGCTGTCAGTATCAAGATATTAATCCGTTAATACCCAAAGGGCTATTAACGGATAAAGGCGTTTTAAGGAAGGTTTCTTTGAGTGTGCCCAGTGTATAATTGTCGTGGGCGACCTATCTTATAGGCACTGGCTGTCATTTCTAGCCAATGGGATGCCCAACCGACAGTTCGTGCTAGTGCAAAAATGACGGTAAACATATTACTTGGTATGCCCATGGCACTTAGTGTAATTCCAGAATAAAAATCGATATTGGGGTATAGTTTTCGCTCAACAAAATAGCTATCTTCGAGTGCAATACGCTCTAATTCGACAGCTAATTTAAACAATGGAATATTATGTGCCCCCATCGCATCTAACACCTGGTGACACGTTTTACGCATGACTTTAGCACGGGGATCATAGTTTTTATACACACGATGTCCAAAGCCCATAAGACGGAAAGGATCATTTTTATCTTTTGCACGCTTGAGGTATTGCGGTATATTTTTAATATCACCAATTTCTTTTAACATTTCTAGACAAGCTTCATTGGCGCCACCATGTGCTGGACCCCATAGCGCACTAATGCCTGCACAAATACTAGCAAAAGGATCGGTTCCGGTGGAGCCTGCCAAACGCACTGTTGATGTTGAAGCATTTTGTTCATGATCAGCGTGTAGAGTAAAAATAATATCCATCGCTTGGGATAATACAGGATTTGGTTTTTGCCCTTGTGCACCAAACATCATATTTAAGAAATTCTCAGCGTATCCAAGCTCAGGGTTTGGATTTACAAAAATCTCACCTTTGCCGTGTTTGAAACTCATCGCAGCCAAAGAAGTAACCTTGGCAATCATCTGCAGGGTTGCTTGATAGCGATCTTCTACTTTTTTTAAATTAATCGTTTCGTGGTAAAAACCAGCCAATGCTGAAAAGGCTCCAATCATCATTGCCATAGGATGCGCCGATGGACCAAAGCCATGGAAAACCTGCTGAATTTGTGGGTCCACTTGCGCATGAAATGACAGTTTCTGTTGAAAGGTTTGCTTTTCATTTGGAGTAGGTAATTCGCCATTCAGTAGAAGGTAGCACACATCCAGAAAGTCTTTTTGAGAGGCCAGCTGATCGATAGGGTAGCCCCGGTAAAGCAGAATGCCTGCATCACCATCTATATAAGTAATCTGAGACTCACAAGAAGCTGTGGACATAAAACCAGGATCGAATGTGAAGTAACCATCATTCCCTAGTTTGCTGATATCGATTACAGGTTTCCCCAATGTGGGAATGCTAATGGAGAGCGGAATAGGAGGGTGAGACTCTATATTAAGTTTAGCTGATTTATCTGCCATGAATATACCTAGTTTTAAACATCAATTTTGTAGCCTAAATATATAAAAATGTTGTGGATTCGTCAATTTTTTATGCGTTTATTTGGCTAGTTTTTTTTAAAAAACCTTAAAAAAGCAGTAGATGAGTTCGTTCATTAAATCTAATGAGTATGTTAAACTAATTTCTTTGAGATTCGAAGCAATAAAAAGGATAGGCAACTGTGAATCAAGATCATGAGATCATACCAATCAATATTGAAGAGGAATTGAAACAGTCTTATTTAGACTATGCCATGAGTGTTATTGTTGGACGTGCTTTGCCGGACGTCAGGGATGGTTTAAAACCAGTACATCGTCGGGTTTTATTCGCTATGCAGGTATTGGGCAATGATTTTAACAAGCCCTATAAAAAATCCGCGCGCGTGGTAGGGGACGTGATTGGTAAATACCATCCGCATGGAGATACGGCAGTTTACGACACCATGGTCCGAATGGCTCAGCCATTTTCGATGCGTTACTTATTGGTTGATGGTCAAGGAAACTTCGGGTCCGTCGATGGTGATGCGCCTGCTGCGATGCGATATACCGAAGTTCGGATGACTCGTCTTGCGCATGCATTAATGGCGGATTTAGATAAAAATACCGTGGATTTTGTGCCCAACTATGATGGCACCGAACAAGCACCCGCTGTTTTTCCTTCAAGAATTCCTAATCTCCTCATCAATGGCTCATCAGGCATTGCTGTAGGGATGGCTACCAATATTCCACCACACAATCTTAATGAAGTGGTCGCCGCTTGCTTGGCGTTACTAGATAACCCCTCATTAACGATTGAAGATTTAATGCAATATGTTCCAGGCCCTGATTTTCCAACCGCTGCGATTATTAATGGGCGTGCTGGAATTGTGGAGGCTTATCGAACTGGACGTGGACGCGTGGTGGTCAGAGCACGAACCGGCTTCGAGACCGATGAGGACAATGGCAGACAGTCAATTATTATTCATGAATTGCCTTATCAAGTGAATAAAGCGCGCTTAATTGAAAAAATTGCTGCATTGGTCCGTGAAAAACGTCTAGAAGGTATTGTTGGATTACGCGATGAGTCTGACAAGCAGGGCATGCGTGTCGTCATTGAATTGAAGCGTGGTGAACTACCTGATGTGACATTGAATAATCTGTATGCACATACCCAAATGCAAACCGTATTTGGTATGAATATGGTCTCTTTAGTTGATGGCCAGCCGCGAACTCTAAATCTCAAGCAAATGATGGAATACTTCTTGAAACATCGCCGAGAAGTGGTCACTCGACGATCGATCTTTGAACTAGAGAAAGCGCGTGCCAGGGCGCATATTTTAGAAGGTCTTGCTGTTGCTTTAGCGAATATTGACGATATGATTACTTTAATCAAGCAATCTAAAAACCCACAAGAAGCCAAGCAGCAAATGATGGAAAAATGGTGGCCGTTGAATAATATTGGCCCTATTCTCGAAAAAGTACGTGCTAATTTACCTGCACATATGCGCATTGATATTAACTTCGATCTAACCAAAGGTGGTTATCACCTTTCTCTAGAACAAACACAAGCCATTTTAGATTTAAGATTGCACCGCTTAACCGCCTTGGAACAAGAAAAAATATTTGGTGAATTGGAGTTGCTGGCACAAGAAATGCAGCAACTGCTAGAGATTCTAAATTCTCCAATACGTTTGCGTGAAGTGATTGCCACTGAATTAAATGAAGTTGTGGCGCAGTTTGGCGATACCCGTCGAACAGAAATTATTGACAATATGGAAGAGTTAAGTATTGAAGATTTGATTTCTGAACAAGAAGTGGTGGTGACCTTATCTCATCAAGGGTACGTCAAATATCAGTCTTTAGATATTTATCAATCTCAGCATCGTGGTGGCAAAGGGAAGCTCGCTGCTGCTGTTAAAGAAGAAGATTTTGTAAGTCGATTATTGGTCGCCAATACTCACGATACTTTATTGTGTTTCTCAAACCAAGGTCGCGTGTACTGGATTAAAGTGTATCAATTGCCAGAAGCGCAACGCACTGCGCGCGGGCGTCCAATTATCAACATCTTGCCTTTAAAAGAGGGTGAAAATATTAATGCGATGTTGCCGATTAAAAATTATGACAGCGGTCAGTTTGTGGTAATGGCAACCAAGGCTGGTGTGATTAAAAAAGTCTCAATAGAGGCATTTAGTCGTCCGCGGCAAACAGGCATTATCGCCATTGATTTGGATGATGAAGATCGCTTGATTGGAGTGGCATTGACTGATGGTCAGAAAGATTTAATGTTATTTTCTGATGCAGGAAAAGTTATCCGTTTTGCCGAGCATTTGGTAAGACCGATGGGGCGGTCGGCGCGAGGCGTTAGAGCAATGCGTTTAGTGGAAGGCCAAGCGATGATTTCTCTGGTGGTGGTGAATTCAAACGGAGCTATTTTAACGGCTACAGAACTTGGGTTTGGCAAACGAACGGATATTGATGAATATCGAATTACTGGCCGTGGCGGTCAAGGGGTTATATCTATTCAAGTGAATGAACGCAATGGATCGGTCATCCGGGCCTTGCAGGTTATGGAAACTGATGAAGTTATGCTTATCACTGATAGAGGGACTTTAGTGCGTTTCAAAGTCAGTGAATTATCAGTGATTAGCCGAAACACCCAGGGGGTTCGATTAATTTCACTGAGCCCGGGAGAGAAAGTAGTTGGGATGCAACGCATTGAAGAGATTCAAGACGTTGAAGGTGAGGTTGTAGAAGAATGAAGGCCAGGGGATTTAATTTCGGCGCAGGGCCTGCAGCGATTCCGGAAGAGATATTGAAAGAAGCGCAAGTTGCTTTGTGGAATTGGGATAATACTGGCATGTCAATATTGGAAGTAGGGCATAGAACCCCTGCTTTCATGGACATGTTAGCCGAAACAGAGTCCTTGTGCCGTCAAATACTGAATATCCCCCAAACCTATGCGGTGTTGTTTTTAGGGGGTGCGGCTCGCACTCAGTTTGCCAATATCCCCTTAAATTTATTAAACAAAGGAAATAAGGCTGCTTATGTGGTGAGTGGAACCTGGTCTGAGATGGCCTATCAAGAGGCATGCCATCTGGTTTCTGATGCAGTCTATTGCATAGCATCATCCAAAGCGGAAGGATTTGTTATGGGGCCGATTCACCAAACTGACATTCAATCCGACACCCAATATTTGTATTACACCCCAAATGAGACCATCGTGGGCTTTACGTATCAACCACCCCAAGAATGGTCTACCATCCCATGGGTGGCTGACATGACATCTTGTTTGTTTTCAGAGCCGATCGATATTGAAAACTATGATCTTATTTTTGCCGGCGCTCAGAAAAATATTGCCAATGCAGGTTTGACCTTGGTCATTGTGCGTCGTGATAAGTTAGAATATCAGCCTGAGTCCCCATTACCATTGATGCAAGATTATCGTGTTCAAGATCAACACCAATCCTTATATGCGACACCACCTACATTCAATTGTTATCTCATGAATCTGATGATGAAATGGATTATAAAGCAAGGCGGGGTTGATGCCTTACAAAAATATAACCAGGCCAAAGCGCAAATGCTTTATCAATTTCTAGATGACTCTAATATTTACCGAACGTTTGTTAAAGAGCCCTATCGATCGATATTAAATGTATCATTTACTACAGATTCTGCAGAAAAAGATCAATGGATATCACAACAGTGTGAAAAATTAGGTTTATATTCTTTAAAAGGACATCGATTCTTAGGGGGCTTGCGTGCGAGTCTTTATAATTCAATGCCTATTGAAGGTGTTGAAAAACTTATTGAGACCTTAAAACAGCTTGCATTAGTATCGCACTAAAAATTGTTGCACCAGCTCATTAATTAGAACGGAATTCAATTTTAGCAGTAATCCTTTTTAATCTAATCGTTCCAACTACAAACCCAACGTATTTGAACAACCATGGATTGACATATTTACTTCCTTGGCACGTGTCCTTAAAGTGAATAATGAAGCATTGGATAGCGCAATATTCCGTCCGGGTTTAAATGCAGATATATGGGACTCAGCATTATCTTGCATATAATTGAAATTATTTTTATAAACACTCATCGCCTGGGTTTTATATTGCTCACAACTCATTTTACAGTGCTCTATAAAAATGTCTGGGATAGGATTGCGGACATGTGTATAACCATCATATACGCCTATCAGCATTGGAGAGTTTTGGGCGAGGGTTTGAATGGCAATCGAGCTATTCTCACTACAACCATCTGCGATAGTCGCTCTGGTTAGGCTTTCTGTCAGTATCACATCAGAAAGACCTGGTTGAGATATTTCCCTGAATTTTCTCAATAGGTAGTCATCATCAAATTTTTTAGTTTGTTCTTCCTGGGTAGCGGCGCTATCGGCGCAACCTACCTGGATTTTCCCGACCTGGCTAAGTTCAATCTTGAGAGTCTGCAAGATCTTGTCTACGTGGGTAATATCGATACTCACTACCATGCCACGATGAGCCGGAACACTTTCAACATGTTCACCGAAAGACATTTTCCCCCTCTCAGCGGCATAGATCTGTCGATTTAAGCGCATCAGGCCCAAAACCGAACCGTTGTACGCATACACCACAGCGAAAGTGATGGAGTCTGAACGTGTGGCTGTAATCAAATAACCTGTTCCATCATACACAGTCGTAGAGGTGCTGGTGTCACTTGATGGATATCGTTTATTCTCAACACTTTCCATAAGCTTATACGCAGACCAAAGCCGATAGCCAATTTCTATGGGGGTAAGCAGCTTTTCCATGTGTTCTGATGTCAGATCATTAAAGGTCAATTGCTTAATTAGAGTATTGCCAGCACGAAAAACAGAACTGGAAGATTTACCCTTTTTAAGGGATTGATCAAAGAATGTCTCCTCATCGGGATAACGTTTGCCTAGTTTAGATGCTTTATCTGTGGTGGAGGTGTGGGTCATAATATGGGCTCTGATTCAAGAAAAAATACATGATTTTACTGCTTGATTTCGTTATTGACAACATGTTTCTATTTATTCCTTAATTTGCAGCAAATCATTGTACAAAAAAAATGTTTAGGATATAATTTTTTCTTTGTTTAATGATAATTTAAGATGAATTTATCAGGTACTGTGCCAGTTATTACCATTGATGGACCAGCCGGGACTGGCAAGGGTACAATCTGCCATGCTTTAGCAACACATCTAAAATGGAACTGTTTAGATAGCGGTGCCATCTATAGAGTATTTGCTCTGGCTGTGCAACACGTCAATAGTGGCGACACTGATATTGCACACTTATGTGATTTGGCAGAGAAACTGGATCTCAGATTCAGTTCTGACGCTAAAAAGCCCAATCAGATATTTTTAAATCAAAGTGATGTGACTTTGGCTATTCGGTCAGAGGCATGTGGTCAAATGGCGTCTCAATTTGCCATTATTCCTGAAATCAGACAAGCATTGCTTGAGCGGCAAAGAAAATTTGCTAGAATGCCTGGTCTGGTGACTGATGGACGTGATATGGGGACTGTAGTATTCCCTGATGCATGTTTAAAAATATATTTAAATGCATCCCGAGAAGAACGCGCAAAAAGAAGAGTATTACAGTTGCACGCACAAGGGATTGATGTTAGTCTTGCTCAAGTTGTAGAGGAATTGGCTATTCGAGATGAACGCGATAGAAATCGTTCAGTTGCTCCGATGCGCCCTGCAGCAGATGCAGTAATGATAGATACTACCGGAAAAAGTATTAAAGAAGTACTAGAGCCTATTCTAGGTTTAGTAAACGATCGATTAATTCGATCACATTAGGGGAAGATGCACATTGGGTGTATTTTCATTTTTATCAATTTTGAGTTAAACAACATGTCTGAAAGCTTTAAACAACTATTTGAACAAAGTTACTCTGGAGTTCAATTTTATCCTGGCGCCATTATCCCTGCAAAAGTCATTCAAATTGACAATGATTATGTCACATTAAACGCTGGCCTGAAATCTGAAGGTCTCGTTGCACTTGACGAATTTAGAGATAAAAATGGTGATTTAGAAATTAATCTTGGTGATACCGTAGAAGTTGCTTTAGAAGCACTCGAAGATGGCAATGGTGAAACCTTGCTTTCTCGTGAGAAAGCAAAACGTCAAGAATCATGGCGAAGACTACTGAAATCACATGAAAATAACGAAACAGTTATTGGTTTGATTTCAGGTAAAGTAAAAGGTGGATTTACCGTTGAGATTGGTACTATACGTGCATTCCTACCAGGTTCTCTAGTTGATATTCGTCCAGTTCGCGACCCTTCTTATCTGGAAGGCAAGGAATTGGAATTCAAAGTCATTAAGATGGATGCTAAGCGTAACAATATCGTTGTTTCTCGCCGGGCAGTTGTTGAAGAAGAAAATAGTGCAGATCGTTTTGCATTATTAGAGTCCTTACATGAAGGTCAAATATTAGCTGGTATTGTGAAAAACCTCACAGACTACGGTGCATTTATTGACTTAGGCGGCGTTGATGGTCTGTTACACATTACTGATATTTCTTGGAAACGTGTGAAGCACCCAAGTGAATTGTTGACTGTAGGTCAAGAAATTAGCGTAAAAGTATTAAGTTTTGATAGCGATAGAAACCGTGTTTCATTAGGCATGAAACAATTAGGCAATGATCCATGGGTTGATTTGGTTGAAAGATATCCTGTTGGGCATCGTTTAAGTGGCAAAGTCACTAACATTACTGATTACGGTTGTTTTGTTGAAATCGAAGAAGGCGTGGAAGGCTTAGTCCACATGTCCGAAATGGATTGGACCAACAAAAACATTCATCCTAGTAAAGTGGTTAACTTAGGTGACCAGGTTGATGTAATTATTTTAGAAATTGATGCTGACAGACGTCGAATTTCTTTAGGCATGAAGCAATGCGTCATTAATCCATGGCAACATTTTGCTCAAGAACACAGTAAAGGTGAAAAAGTAAGTGGTAAAATCCGTTCTATCACTGATTTCGGTATCTTCATTGGTCTGACCGGTGATATCGATGGCTTGGTTCATTTATCGGATATCTCTTGGAACACTCCTGGTGAAGAAGTGGTCAAAACCTTTAAGAAAGGCCAAGATGTTGAAGCTGTAATTCTAGCGATTGATGCTGATCGTGAACGCATTTCTTTAGGTATTAAACAGCTTGAAGGTGATGTATTTACTGGATTCATTGAACAAAATGCAAAAGGTTCGATTGTCACTGGTAAAGTGATTTCTGTTGAACCTAAATTAGTCACTATTGAATTGGCGCTTGATATTCAAGGCACGATTAAAGTGGCTGAATTGTCTGATGAGAAAATTGAAGATGCGACTACCAAAGTTAGTGTGGGTGATGAAATTACCGCTAAAATCACTAACATTGACCGCAAAACACGTTCAATTTCTTTATCAGTAAAAGCAAAAGATGCACTTGATCAAGCTGATGCTATCAAAAAGTATGGAAGAACCAATGAAGTTTCTACTACTTTAGGTGACCTTTTCAAAGAGAAAATATCAACTTCTAAAGATAGTGATGTCTAACACCCTTTAGAATAAAAAAAACCAGTCTTATGACTGGTTTTTTTATAAAATTAAAATGACATGCTTTTCTTCGGCACAAAGCAACTCTTCTATCTCAATCCGATCTAATATATTGTCAATTTGTCTCGGTGTTATAACAAAACCTGCTTAGTCCTGAATAAATTCTCTTACCTCAGATGGAATTGGCCTCTCAACTTCATATCCCTCATATGTTCAAAAAAGGACCACATGAGAGGTAGCAGGAAGATCTAACAATTGAGTACAAAAATACCCCGTTAGCATCGACAACAATATTGAACGATACTCTTTTTAAAAAGACTTGCATCTTTTATCATACCTCTTCAAAATAAGCTTTAAATGATGAATAGGAAAACGGTTAATGCGTCTATTTATTCTCTTTGTATACTTATTATTGATCATCGTTTGTTTGGCATTTGCAGCGTTAAATGCCTCCTTAGTCACAGTCAAATTGTATTGGGTGACCGTAAACCTCCCCTTGGCATTTATTATGGTGGTGTGTTTTGGTGCTGGTTTAATATTTGGTGCCATCATGTTTTTAGGTAAGCATTTAAGTTTAAGGCATGCTTACCATCTTTCTAAGAATCAGGTTGCTATGATGGAAAAAGAAATCAAAAATCTTCGAGCCATACCGATACAAGATCCCCATTGATTAAAGAGAACTGTTATGATTGAGTTTTGGCCCTTTTTATTACCTGCAGCAGCTTGGTCTGGGTGGTGGGTTAGCCATAAGCAAAAAAATACCAAGGAGAATCGACAAGATCAACAGATCTCTCGCGGTTACGTGCTGGGTTTGAATTATTTATTAAACGAACAACCGGATAAGGCTGTCGATGTATTCATTAAATTACTTGAAGTAGATGATGAGACGGTTGAAACCCATCTGGCATTGGGAAGTTTGTTTCGCCGACGTGGCGAAGTCGATAGGGCTATCCGGGTGCATCAAAATATTATCGCCCGCCCACAGTTAAGTATCAGTCAACGCAAGGAGGCTTTGCTTGCTTTGGGGCAAGATTATTTAAGTGCAGGCTTGTTTGATAGAGCAGAGCGGGTATTTATTGAGGTGGTAGAAATTGGTGAGAAAAATGAAACCCATAGCCTAAATGGATTATTGGCAATTTACCAACAAGAAAAAGCATGGGAAAAAGCCATTGACACCACCATTAAATTAGAACAAGTGCTTGGTCATCAAATGAATAATGAGAAAAGTCATTATTACTGTGAGATGGCAGAACATGCTATTAAACAAAATCAAATTGAGAAAGCGTATCAGTTAATTCGCCAGGCAACACAGGTAGATAAATTAGCTGTAAGAGCGCATATTATTTTTGCCGATTTAGAAATAAAACACCAACGTTATCGATCCGCTATTCGTTCCTTAAGACAAGTCCCAAAACTTGATTCTGATTTTTTACAAGTGATTATCGAGCCATTAGTGATGTGCTATCAAAATATTGGTGAGATGGATGAATGTGTCGAGTTTTTAGATAATTTGATTGTCGACCACCCCAGAACATCGGCGATATTTGTGATTGCCGAACAACTTCGTGAGCAACGTGGTATCGATGAGGCTATTGATTTTGTTTCCACACAACTGGCACGTCATCCTTCTATACGTGGACTCAATAATTTAATTGCTTGGCATTTAGAATCTGCTCATGGAAAAGTAAAGGAACAATTGCAAATGCTATATGCTATTACAACTAGGTTTCTAGAGAAAAAGCCGATTTATCGTTGTGAGCACTGTGGGTTTTCTGGAAAACTATTACATTGGAATTGCCCAAGCTGTAAACTATGGGGAAAAATAAAACCTATTAATGGCCTAGAAGGGGCGTGATAATGATGACAAACTCACTCATATTGCAATGATAATCTATCAATAGGTTCCATTAACTTCTGCAATTGATAATTGGTTGAGGGTATATGAAAAAAAGTTCACATCCATTGTCGTTCCATCATTAAATTGATTAAAATAATCAAAACTTTTTTTTAAAAAATGCTTATGGCAAAACAAAACGGGTCGAGTTTATTAGAGATCCTTTTAAGTCTCTTGTTATTTCAGTGGTGTATTTTTAGTCTGTGGACCGGCGTAAAAGATCTTTTAAGTTCTCATCAATGTAAAAATGATTTGTTTGAACTTCAATCTTTGGTAAATTGGACACGTACAAATGCAATATTGCGTCATGAGAATCTATCTTTAGAGCTTGACCCTATTGTACAGGTTAAGACTGACAAGCAGGTTTTAAAGCGTTGGGAAATGATTTCTTTCAAAGCCACATGGCATAGCCAGCATCCTTTATTGTTTCGTTTGAACTCCTTGGAAAATCATGTTAACGGCGATTTAATACTGCATTGCAGAGGGGGTATTGAAATGCATTTATGGTTAAATCGCTTAGGACATTCACGTTATATCACTTAATTTAATAGAATATGGTTTGTTATAGAAAGATGTGGTTTACTAGATATATATCCCAGTTAGGGTTGGTCGATAAATCTAATGCTAAACATAGATACATGGAAAATAATAAATTAGGGCAGAAAATTTCAATAAGAAAACTCATTTATGCTTTAAGCGATGCTTCGGTATTAATTGAGTTAGATAAAACCAAAAGAGTGAATGATGTTTAAAATGTATCAAGAACTAAAAAGTGATATTCCTGCAAGTATTATCGTTTTTTTTGTAGCCCTCCCTTTATGTCTTGGTATTGCTCTAGCATCTGGAGCGCCCTTGTTCTCGGGCATCCTATCAGGAATCATTGGTGGAATTGTTGTTGGTATTGCCAGTGGTTCGTCCCTGGGGGTTAGTGGCCCTGCTGCTGGATTAGCCATTATCGTATTATCGGCTATTAACACACTCGGCTCTTGGCCTGTTTTTTTATTATCCCTTGTTTTGGCTGGCATTATTCAAGTGATTGCCGGTTATGCTAAAGTCGGGTTTATTGCTTATTTTTTTCCTTCATCGGTTATCAAAGGCATGCTAACGGGTATTGGGCTACTTATTATCCTAAAACAAATACCTCATGCCTTGGGCTACGACAAAGATGATGTGGGCGACCTTTCTTACTTTCAAACGGATGGAGAAAACACTCTAACAGGCATTGCTAGCGCCTTCAACGCCTTTACACCAGGGGCGATACTGATTGCCTGCCTATCAATAGCTGCATTGATATTATGGGATACGGTACTAACAAAAAAATATAGAATATTTCAATTAATACAAGGCCCAATTGTTGTTGTTGTGATGGGAATCGTAATGAATATGCTATTTCAGTTGAACGTATTAGACTTTAGGTTAAGCGCAGACCAATTAGTGAGGCTTCCTGTTGTAAATAATTTAACGGGCTTTCTTGGGCAGTTTACGCTCCCTGATTTTTCTGCAATCACACAGTTTGAAGTTTGGAAAACTGCGGTTGTTTTAGCTATTGTTGCAAGTATAGAAACCTTGCTTTCTGTTGAGGCATCAGACAGATTGGACCCATTAAAAAGAGTTACCCCGACGAACAGAGAACTAAAAGCTCAAGGACTGGGCAACATTGTCTCGGGGCTTTGTGGTGGTTTACCTGTTACCCAAGTTATTATTCGAAGTTCTGCTAACATTGCATTTGGTGCCAAATCCAAATTATCCACAATCCTTCATGGTGTTTTTCTATTAATCAGTGTTGCGACTATGGCTGAATTTCTAAACAAAATTCCATTGGCGAGTTTAGCTTCTATATTGATTATGGTTGGTTATAAACTGGCCAGGCCTTCTCTTTTCAAACAAATCTATAAATTGGGGCAGGAACAGTTCATCCCATTTTTAGCAACTGTTTTGGGTATCCTAACAACTGACTTACTCAGAGGAATGACAATTGGGATAGGAATCGGTATTTTTTACACCTTAAGCCATAGTTACAGAAACTCTTGTTATATGAAGGGAGTCATCACTAAAGAAAACGAACATCAAGTTCATCATATAGTATTAGCAGAAGAAGTTTCCTTCTTTAGTAAGGCTAGCATAATACAAGCGTTAGATGCGGTCCCTGTCAATTCAAAAGTGATCATTGATTGTACTCAATCAAAATCTATTGCGTACGACGTAGTGGAATTCATTCAAGATTATAGAATCAATGCAAAACTGAAAAATATAACGGTTGAAACAATAGGGTTTATTGAACTACCCATTCAAAACTGAAGTGCAATAGATTTTTAAGGTAGTGTTCAAATAACGGTATCATCTCTTTAAAATTGCTATAATTTTAATACTTACGAGAGAGGACAATTAACGGAACGGCAAACCATAACCATTGAAAGGAATAAAAATGAAAACATTAACGAAAGCAATGCAAGATGCCATTACACCCTCAATAGCATTGGATTTATTGAAAAAAGGCAATCAGCGGTTCGTAGATAATCTAAAAATTAACCGTAATTTGCTGCAACAAGCCAATGAAACATCCGATGGACAACATCCTTTTGCTGTTATTTTAAGCTGCATTGATTCTCGAACTTCTGTGGAATTGATATTTGATCAAGGATTGGGGGATGTGTTTAGCGTTCGAATTGCTGGCACCATTATTAATAAGGATATTCTGGGAAGTCTTGAATTTGGCTGTAAATTAGCTGGCGCAAAAATTATAGTGGTTTTAGGACATACAAATTGTGGTGCGGTCAAGGGTGCTTGTGAACATCTAGAAATGGGTAACCTGACCGCTTTACTGAGAAAAATAGAACCTGCTGTTACTGCTGAAAAAACTGTTACTGAAAATCGCACTTCACTTAATGAAGAATTCGTGGAGAAAGTGGCCGCTATTAATGTAAGGAAAACGGTAAACGCAGTCATGGAAGGTAGTCCTATTTTAAGAGAGATGATTGAAAGTGGCGCATGTGGGCTTGTCGGTGGTAATCATGACATTTCAACAGGAGAAGTATCTTTTTATGGCGATACCATGCTGGGTTTTTTTTAACCACAAAGATGATGTTTCATACGGTTTTAAAGCATTAGCGATCAAGTCCGGTGACTTTCATTTAAAATGTGTAAATGGCCTTAATCGACTATCCTAGGTAACATAAAACTTAGGATATGATTTTGATGAGGATTTTACATGGCTTTTTCAATCAGTGACGAAATGTTGGATGGGTAAATAGGCAAAGTAAAGACCTAAGGTGACTTATTTGGCTCATCAAGCAATGATCCAATGATTCGCATCCCCTTGACATCATTAGAAAATATGCGTTTAACACGTTCCGTTTAGCTAAATTTGAGGTTCTAAAACGCTGCCGATAGCGTTGTTGCAACAGGAGAACGGGGATGCCTTCTTCCTTGTTTTCCGGTTTAAAAATAAACCTCATGTCATTCGCAATATCCTGCCCCAAATTCTGCTGACTACGGCCTAGAATATTATGCATAAAGTATGTTTGACACCAGTGCCATATCATGGCCTGATTAACCGCCTTTGCAGACTCTGCATGTTCCTCAGAAATTTGTTAATGGCCAATTAAATTAATCCACTCTAGTATATAAATTTTAGTATCATTCAGTCAGTGAAATTGAAGGATTAAGTCAAAGAGAAATCACAAAAGAACTTGGTTTATCAAGAAATATGGTTCGCAAATATTTGGGTCTTGATGAAACGTAAATAACTAAACTTCAGAATGACACCTCAAAATGCATATCCATTATCTCTAAAATAAAGCTCTGATCAATAGTTTGATAACGTTTAAACTCTTCAGTTTTAAAGCCCCTGTCACAGGTCTGGGGAACCTGTCAATTGAGTTACTGTATGTTGAGTTGTGTATCATAGATAAAAAGTCTCAGGCTTTACACAGTGCTTATATTAGATCTGGAAAAAGATAATCGCTTGAAATGTGTGTGCTATAATATAAAAAGTCACTCAGTTTGAATTTCGATCATTGCTGAGCTATGCTTGATTCAAAGTCATGTTAATTGCGTAATGGTTTTGACTGCTGAGGAATAAATGAAAAACCTAAGTCAGTTTTATTACTCATCAGTAAAGAGCTCAGTGAAATACAGCCAAGTTCCGCAAGGCACTCCTGATATTCAACGAATAATTGCAAGCAACCCAAAATTTTGGATTGCTCCCACTCTGCCAATCATTTTAAAGCAAAAATCACTTGTCTTAGCTGATTGGACTGCAAGCTGTTGGCTACCTGAAAAAATTGAGATGGTGAAAAAAAAACTTGGTAAATTAATTGACGAAAGGTTTTTGATTTACATGTGGCAAGATGGCCGTGTTGTCCCGATGGACAAGCATCATTTATCAACGCTGGATAATCGAGATATTCGAAAGGCTATGACCCTTGCTTATACACTGGATATAACTAAGGTTGCGGTTGCTCAAAACAAGCTCACTCATGATGAAGTTCAGGTGCTTGATGATTACTGGCTAAACTTTGTTTTATCAGCCGACGATGAGCCTGGTGAGCGCATTATACGTACCAGTGAACTTTCTGGTCTAAGCGATCAAGAAGTAAAGTCGTTAATTAAGATTTTAAATACCAGCACGCCAAAACCTACGAAAATAATTCATGATGAATTTTCAGAAAGAGCATGCAAGAAGTTTGAGATATTAACTAAAGATAAGGGTGACATTGTTCTCGAGCAAGATTATAGGAAAGCTTCTTTTTTGTTCAAAGAAACTATAGACTCTCTCCTCACAGGGGATAAAAAGGCCAAAGTGGGTGAGTTCGAGCTGAGTATACACGATCTGGAAAAGATTGAAGCGCTTGACTTGCAAAGGTCAAATATATCTGCGGAAAACCTCAACTTCCTTCTAAAGACCGCACCTAGCTTACGGACAATTGATTTGAATCTTTGTCAAAGTCTGAACAAAAAGCTTGAGATTTCCACAGAAAGCCTTGCTGGTCTTGAAAAGATTGTCTTATCTGGCTCCAACATATCTGCGGAAAACCTTGATATCCTTCTAAAGGGCGCACCTAACTTGCGGACAATTCAATTGGGTCGTTGTCAAAGTCTGAGCGAAAAACTTGAGCTTGCTCCAGAAAGCCTTGCCCGTCTTGAATATATTGACTTATGTGGCTCTAACATTTCTCGGGAAAACCTTGGTATCCTTCTAAAGCCCGCACCTAACTTATGGAAAATTAATTTGTGTCATTGTCAAAGTCTGAGCGAAAAACTTGAGCTTGCTCCAGAAAGCCTTTCCCATCTTGGAGAGATTGGCTTATCTTTCTCCAACATATCTGCGGAAAACCTTGGCATCCTTCTAAAGGCCGCACCTTACTTATGGAAAATTGATTTGACTCATTGTCAAAGTCTGAGCGAAAAACTTGAGCTTTCCCCTGGTAGCTTTACCTTACTTGAAGAGATTGTCTTATCTGGTTCCAACATTTCTCGGGAAAACCTTGATCTTATCCTAAAGAACGCACCTAAACTGCGTAAAATCGATTTAGGTCAATGTAAAAATCTGGGCGCCGATCTTGGGCTTCCTCCAGAGTGCCTTGCCAATCTTGAAGATATTGTCTTATCTAGCTCGACCATTTCTCGGGAAAACCTTAATATTCTTCTAAAGACCGCACCTAACTTACGGACAATTGCTTTGAATAGTTGTGAAAACCTGAGCGACGAGCTTGAGCTTCCTCGAGAAAGCCTAGCCCGTCTTGAAGCGATTTACTTATTTCAGTCCAACATATCTGCGGAAAACCTTGATATTCTTCTAAAGGCCGCACCTAACTTAAGGACAATTGATTTGAGTTGTTGTCAAAACCTGGATGCCGAGCTTGAGCTTCCTCGAGATTGCCATGCCCATCTTGAAGATATTGGCTTATATGGCTCCAATATATCTTCGGAAAACCTTGATATCCTTCTAAAGGCCGCACCTAATTTAAGGAAAATTGATTTGAGTAGCTGTCAATACCTAAACGCCGAGCTTAAGCTTCCTCGAGAAAGCCTTGCCAGTCTTGAAGAGATTGTCTTATCTGGCTCCAATATTTCCGGTGAAAACCTTGACATCCTTCTAAGGAATACACCCAAGCTGCGATATATAAATTTGGGTTCTTGTCGAAATTTGGACGTCGAGCTTAAGCTCCCCCAAGATTGCCTTGCCAATCTTGAAGAGATTATCTTATCTGGCTCTAATATTTCTCGGGAAAACCTTGATATCCTTGTAAAGGCCGCACCCAATCTTAGTGAGTGCTCAAAACAAACAATAAAGGAATTATTATCTCCTGGTAAGCTACAAAATTTCTCAGCCAGTAAAGCTGCAGCAAATCCAGAACATGACAGCAGAAAAATGAGTGATTTTAAGCCAAAAAAAGAACCCTTTCAATTTAAAGGGGCAAATAAAACAAAAAACCAGGGCATGCTCATTGAGAAACTATGTCAATATTTGACGCTTAAAGGAAAACATTTGGATGTTATTCCTAAAATTCAGGATGGGATGTGTGCAGCTTTATCGCACTATTTTTTAAGCATTGAGAAATGTGAGTGGGATACATTTGTTGATATGGCTGGCAGCTGGGATGGCAGGCGTGAAACTCTGGACGAACAAAATTTAACACTATTTTTTGAAGCGTTATATCGTAATATTGAACAACATCAATTACAACAGCATACACCAGCTCAATATATCGGTGACGCATTAAGTGAATTTCTGAAAACCAATAAACGACCCTGTATTTTACAAAACCCATGGCATGCTATCGCTATTAAACCAGTTCCAAATGGAAACTGGTACGTATATGATCCCAACTATGTAACCGGCTGCCTGGAAGTATCAACCCCTAGTCTGCTTATAACGATAGAAAAAGCAATTGGCAAAATTGTTTCAGTTGTTCCTGATCTAGCTGCTGTAGAAATTCCAGCCGAAATTACAAATACAAACTATTTTATCGAACACGGCGGCCTTCTTGCGCTTTGTCAATGCAAAAATTCAGACGAAATGCTGTCAAAGTTGCCACGCGAACATGGATACACAAAAGCCGCCCTAGACGGACTTCTTTTAAGAGCCATATCAGGAAGGCCTGCATGGGTTATTGGACTTGGTAGTAAAAATCCGTACATTAAAGCATTTACCCAAATGTTGAACGTCCAGTTTGCATCAATGAATGCAGATGCTGTTGCTCAATTAACAAAAAGCTTAGATGCATTGTCCCCTATGCAAAAGGGAGAGTGCCTGGCAAACATCATTCAAGCATCTCAATCTGATTCTGGGGTGGAAAGTACACTCATTACGGCTATTCGCAAATCTGCAAACCAGGGGCACTATGAGCAGGCATTAAAAATTTGGGATAAAACTGCAGAGTCTGCACCAAGTGTTTTCGAATATTGTCGGCATTGTCTGAGTGGGCCAACAAAACGTTTGATTGAACTGGATTCAACGCAACAGGTTGATACCTTACGATTACAACTGGAACAATTGGCAGGGCATACTCCTCGCCCAGTATTTTATATTGACAATCCCGAGGATCTGATTTGCTCTGCCCCGTGGATGGAGAAAAATCAAGACAATTTGGGTGCCTTACATAGGGGGCCCGGTGGACCGTTGTATACTTTTTTAAAGGCGAATCAGCATAAAAATCCTTTGCTGATTGTGAATTATGAACGATTTAATGCCGATGAAATGGTTCGGTTTAATGGATTGTTAGATAAAGCGCCCAACGCTGATGGGGTGCCCCTGCCAGAAAGCACCCAAATCATTGGTTTAATAAATCGAAACAAGCCTGATTGTTATCAGGGCTCTGATTTTTATTCACGATTTAACCGCACGGAGCACTGTCCTTTGACTGCTCGGCAGTTAGAGGCCTGTACCCCACAAAGAAAGGTTCAAGTTTCCACCCAAAAAATTGCAGATGCTAGCACTATCAACCTTTATCATTCTCTTGATTGGGAAAACAGGCTTATGGGGCGTTGGGTTCTAGATGGGGACAAATTGACTTTTAGTGAAGGAGAGCTCATCACCGCCATTAAAGCTGGGAAACCAATTGAAATTCAAAATGGCATTTGGGGTGATGAAACATTTGAGCGGTTCTGGAGTCAAGCACTGACAGGCGGGATCCGTCATGGGGGACGTACAATTCTCATCCCTGAAGACATAGCCATGGTCCGCCCTGAAAAAGACCTTTATGAGTGGAGTAATAAGCCTACCATTACAGAAGGCTTATCTGTTGAAAAATCAAAAAATATATTAAATCCGACCTGTTTGGGTGACTTTCTGGGGCGTTATGAGTTGGAAGGTAATAAGCTTATAAAAAAACCAGGGTTGCTTGAACAGCTAAAAGACAGCGAGTTGATTGTCAATATGACACGCACGTTGCCTGATGATTCATGGGCTATATTATTGGATGAATGTCATCGTCAAAACGTTAGATTAAAGGTTCATGCAGCACCAGGTGTATCGTTTCCAGAAGGTTTTTCTTCCGAAAGATTTGATGCGCCTCCTACAATACCATTTGACCAGGGCATCACACACGGCCTCATTACCAGTACTGACATTGACACATCGGTTGAAATGCTAAAGGGCAGTGGCTCTTATACTGTGATAGATGTATCGGAGTGTGCGCCTTCTGATTTATTGGTTAAATTGGACGGTAAACTAAACAAAGAAACGCTTGGGTTTGAATTTAGCCAATCAGACAGTGCTCTGATAACCGCATTGTCTCAAGGTAAAAACATTATTCTGAAAGGCTTTTTTTCACCAGAGCTGATGGACGCACTGGCACCTTTGTTATTGAGACAAGAAAAAGACCACGGTAATCTTATTCTTGTTACCGACGATGCAACAACAGGTGCTTTTATTTCGGAACGCTATTTTCATCAAGTGATTCGTCAAGACAAACTGGCTTGCCTTGTTACTATCAAACAACAATCCGTTTCAGTTCCACATGACGGAGAACCCCAAGCAGTCCCACTTTCTGGGGACATCGATGCTGCCGCTGAACAACAGGGGGCAGCACTTTCAGGTCCTTTTCCCGAAGCTAAAGAACCAAAAGTCCAGGTTTTAGATGACGGTATAATAGAAAAACTGGAGCCTTATCTTGAAAAAGAACCCTTAAGTAGGCTTAAGGCACGATATATGTATTTGGAATCCAATCCCTCCACCAAAAGTGATAACACTTGGCTTGGTATGACAAACCTCCCCGGTTTCACACAAGCTTCAACGGCGATGCTCGATACAACCACTAGTGTAGCTGAATGTACTGCCTTTACCGAAGCACGACTTACTCAGGTCAATGCGGTGCTTGATTTACAACCCTATGTTTTTCTAACTGGCCTGACAGGTGTTGGTAAATCGACCTTTGTTGAAACGGAGTTATGCAAAGATAATGATTTGTATCTTACTGAGGATAGTATCGAGAAATGGGCAATGGATACATCAGATAAGAGAAAAGTTCTTTTTCTTGACGAGGCTAATTTAAGCCCTCGTCAATGGAGCGAATTTGAGGGGTTGTATCAAACACCACCCCATGTGTTGGTCAATGGAAAACTGCATACCCTAAGCTCGTATCACAAAGTTGTTTTCGCAGGAAACCCTGTCAATTATGGTGATGAACGAACACTAGCACCATTTTTTGAGCGTCATGGCAATGCGGTATTATTTACGCCATTACCACCTGCAGTCATTTATGAAAAGATTTTAAAACCAGTATTTGAAAATGTGGGAATTGAACTAGAGCCTATCGGACAACGAATTTTGGATGTGTATCGATTTGTTTGTGAGTGCTCTAGCACTGAAATCTTGATTTCCCCGCGTGAATTACAAATGATGGCGTTAATGACTATTGCTAATGCTGATAAATACGGGTCGGATATCAATGCTATTGCAGAACATTTCACCTATACACTCGCAAGAAATTTGGTGCCCGAATCTAAACGCGCTGGATTTGATGCAAAATTTACGCCTAAAAACCCCATCGTGTTTGCGCCTGATGCAAAACCAGATAGAACTTTTTTTGTGACAGAATCACGACTGGCATTGTCACAACAGTTCGATGATTTGCTGGGATTGCGAGAATGGCGACTTGGCCAAGCTGCACTGAATACTGCACAAAAAGGAGGTGGTCTTGGTGGACTGATAATTGAAGGTGCTCCTGGTATTGGTAAAAGTGAGCTCGTTATCGCAGGCCTAATAGCGCATGATTACCAAGAAGAGCACGACTTTATAAATCCTACAAAAAAACTCAATCTATTCTACCGCATGCCTGTTAGCATGCCTCTAAGTGAAAAAGAAGCCTTGCTTATCAAGGCCTTTAATGAAGGTGCTGTGGTGGTGATTGATGAAATTAATAGCTCACCGATGATGGAGCGTCTACTCAACGACTTATTGATGGGTAAAAACCCCAAAGGCCAAGCAGGCGATACAGTAAAACCTGGGTTTATGATTATTGCCACACAAAATCCTGTCACCATGGCAGGGCGGCGTGCTCCAAGTAGGGCCATACTACGACGTTGTATCACTCATCAATTGCCAGAATATAAGCCTGATGATATCCAGCACATTCTCGTATCAAAAGGTATTATCCTTGAAGAAGCTCAAGCGATGACTGAGGCTTATGAAAAAAATCGCGTTTATGCCGTTAAACACCAGTTATCACCGGCACCCAATTTTCGTCATTTGATTGAACTTGCAGATAATCAGTTGAAAGCAAAAATTGTTCCTCTTCCAGGCCCTAAAGGAATTGTGCAGCATAGTATATTCCAATCTGGCTTGGAATCTAAATTACAACCACCTGAGCATAAACCTTAAAAATGCCTAGCTTTGTATAAATAAATCACGAGAATAGTCCTAAAATAGGAACTACTCGTGATATGCAAAACCATCAACCAATTTTGTTCGTTAATAATAAAAGCCACATCCACAAGCCATACCATGTATTGTTTTTAAATGCTTGAAAGGGGTTTTGTTTTTGTATGCAAAGGTACAAGAATTGTGCAGCGTAGTATATTCCAATCTGGCTTGGAATCTAAATTATAACCACATGAAGAAACTAGATTAAGCAACATAATTAATTACCATGCGATTACCTTCGTCAAGGCGATGTCTCATTTCGTAGACGGTTTAATTCGCCTTCACTTGCAGCATAGCGTCGCTTGTCCCTTTTCATAAATCCATTTTTAGTCTGATTGATCTAGAATTAACATGCTACTGGTTTTATCAAGAATAGTTAGTTATTTCGGGGGCAATTCTTGCTATTAATAGAAAATAGCATAAACTAATGCTGCTTAGATGGTTCATCTTGTCCGGCTGATAATTATATTTATGGCGGTCAGATATGAATATGGTGTGCACGGTTATTATTTAACAGAGCCTAAAGTATTTAAGAGACTACCACTTATTAACCCGAGCCCGGGACAGATTGAATCATTTAAGCATTATTCCCCCCGCACACTGAATATTTACTTGTGAATACAAAATAGAATAAGTATAATCTTTTTCGTGCTGTCTTTTCATTTTCGCCATGCTTTTGCATGGGGCGGACTGTCAAGTTGGTCATTTTTAAAATACGCACATATTTCGACACATGCTATGGGGTCCCTTTGAGGGGTATAGCATGGGAAATGTGGAGGTTTAACCCTGGAGAACTTAATGTCAAATATTAGTATGAAACAATTGTTAGAAGCTGGCGCGCATTTCGGTCACCGTACCCGTTTTTGGAACCCAAAAATGTTACCTTATATTTTTGGAACCCGTAATAAAATCCATATTATCGATTTAGAACAAACACTTCCAATGTTGAAAGATGCATCAAACTTCTTAGGTCGCTTAGCAAGTCACAAAGCTAAAATCTTATTTGTGGGCACCAAACGTGCTGCGCAAGATGTGATTAAAGAACAAGCCATACGTTGCGGCATGCCTTTTGTCAATCATCGTTGGTTAGGTGGTATGTTGACCAACTATAAAACTGTGCGTCAATCTATTTTTCGATTAAAAGAATTGAAGAAAATGCAAGCAGAAGGCCAATTTGAAGCAATGATCAAAAAAGAAGCCCTAATGTTGCAAAGAGAATTAGATAAATTAGAAAAAAGTCTTGGCGGTATTGAAGACATGGGTGGTTTACCCGATGCTTTATTTGTGGTGGATGTTGGTTTTGAACACATTGCGATTCAGGAAGCACGAAGATTACGTATTCCTGTAATTGGCATAGTAGATACCAATAATGACCCCGATGGTATTGATTATTTGATTCCTGCGAACGATGATTCAATGCGAGCAGTCGAATTGTATGTAACTTGTATAGCTGATGCCATTTTAGATGCTAAGCAAAGTCAAACTGTTGCAGGCCAAAAAACAGATAGTGAGTTCGTTGAAGTTATTGAAAATAATAAAAGTGCTCAATAAGCAACTTTTTTGATTCCATAGAATGGCATGTCATCTTTTGACCTGCCATTTTTTATATTAAAAATGATGATTTTTACCTTGGAGAAACAACCATGACAATTACAGCATCTTTAGTATCAGAATTACGCCAACGAACTGGCGCTGGTATAATGGAATGTAAAAAGTTTTTACAAATGACCAATGGCGACATTGAGCAGGCTATTTTGGAAATGCGCAAATCAGGTCAAGCCAAGGCTGATAAAAAAGCAGATCGTGTCGCGGCTGAAGGTATTGTTGTAATCGCCAAAGATGCTAAAGGACAGCATGCTGTGATGTTGGAAATCAATAGTGAAACCGACTTTGTTGCGAGAGATGCAGGTTTTATCGCATTTGCCAACAGCGCTGCGCAAACAGCTTTAAACATTAAAGCTGCTAGTGTAGAA
>Ga0247844_1002902_pt1 | contig 26587 bp, 26 predicted proteins | sample LaCtaG_FD_192421 | JGI IMG/M metagenome (GOLD analysis project Ga0247844, IMG submission 192421) | Freshwater microbial communities from meromictic Lake La Cruz, Castile-La Mancha, Spain - LaCruzMarch201714.5m_1 | ecosystem: Environmental > Aquatic > Freshwater > Lake | place: Spain: Castile-La...
CTCCAGCGCACTCGGACCGTTCGCGTCCCGGGGCGGAGTAGCTCAGTTGGTTAGAGCAGCGGAATCATAATCCGTGTGTCGGGGGTTCAAATCCCTCCTCCGCTACCACCTTGTTTTTGCTGATGTATTTAGCGCTCAGCATGCCCAAAAATGGAACCAAAAACAACCCGAAAAGTGCTACTGGGACCGATCTGGGACCGGCGACGAGCGCGATCGCTTCAATTTCGGAATCGAAATACGGAGCCGCCAAGGAGCTGCTGCTATATCTGCGGTAGCGGACGTGGGATGTCCGACGAACGGAGCCGATCGCAAACAGATAGATTGCCCTCGCTGCGTCCCACCACGAGTTGACTGGTACCGTCACTGGCAGATCTGGTCGCGAACCACATCGATGTCCCCTGGGGAAATCGGATCTGACCCAGTCCGGTCATGTTTGAGAACTCCTCCCACCCGTCTCTGGCTCAAACCTGCGCCCGAACCGCTCATAACGGTTAGCCGCTACGTTTGGTGGCCTGATTTTCCCAATGTAAATCAGTGCCCTAGATTAGGCGGCTCGTGGCCGGGGTCAGTTTCGGGGTCAGAAACGTGGCGCTGGCGGTGCATCCCCATCGTCATCCCCACGGAGCTGATCGATCCGTGCCTGAGCGATCGCATGGATACGGGTCAGCAGATCCTCGAGTTCGTCAGCAGCGTGCGGTCCGGTCGACACGATCACCTCCCGTGTCTCCGTCCCGATCAGCTGACGTAGCGCGGACAGGTCGGCAGGCGCGATCCGCACAACATCACCATCGACGCGAACAGGCACGCGGACCACGTTGCCCGCCGCCGGCATCTCGATGTCCTGCCAGACGTGAAGTTCGCCGGTTACATCGACGGCGAACGTCCAAATATTCTCTGTCATCAGCGGCAACCGCGGTAAGTGCGGGGCATCGGTCGATCTCTCCTGTGGTGCTCGCGGACCGACAATGTGCGACGAGCATGCAAACAACTAGCCGTTAACTGTCTTGTAGGCTCTCCATCGACAACGCCGCTGCGCGTCTGTACCTGATCGATGTGCTTCAGTTGATATCGCGCTGCACTCCCCCGTTTTCCGGAGTGACCGATGTCGGACTGCACAACCCCACATTCTATTCCAGACATTCTTACGCTGGTCGCTGAGGACCGCGCCGAGATCGAGTTCCGCCATCTCGGCGCAGTCGCAAAAACGGTCAGCGATCATTGTATCGCGCTTAAGTTCTACCGACTGCAGCTGCAGTTGATTGGGCACAACAGCGACGACCCGGTGATCCGCGTTGCCGCTGAACGTGCTCTCGACAACCCGAGCGCTGACACGGTCCGTGTGTTGCTCCAGGTCACGAGCAAAACTCCTTGGCATCCGCTCGTTCACCACGTTCTCGCTGAGCTCGCGATAGCGCATGCCGACACCGTTTTCGCACAACGGGCCGACGACAAATGAGCGGACCAGACACAAAAACAATCGCTCGTCAGCTGCGTGAGCGGCGGGTTCGCACGTCTTCAATCCTCGCCGGGGCCTTGCCGACAACATCGCAGCGGCTTGCCGGTTATCCGCCGGCAAGGAGCTCGGAAGCCACCGACCGCGCCACGCTTCTGAAGTCGATCGGCGGCTCAGCGCGACCAGAGATCCTGGGTGCGATCGAGGTTGCCGGCCGGGCGACCGCTCAGTCCGACGACCTCTGGTACCTGATCACGTTGCTCGACAGGCCGTCTGAGCACGAAGTGCGCGATCGGCTGTACGTCTATCTCGCGCTCGAGTTCAGTGATCGAGATGCGCAAGATGCCCTCGCTCGCACCGTTCGAGCGAACGTCAACGCGGAGGCGGTTCAGGTCGTCGACGTCGTCTATGGGCTCGCTTTTGCAGCGCTGCTCGACACGCGTCCGACTGATCTCGACAGCACGAAATTCGTTGTTCGGCTCGATCAGTACGTCGGCGTGCTTGCGAACGATGCCTCGGACATTCTCGCTGTCAAAGCGGCGCTGGACGACACGCCGCTCGTGGGCGAGACGGCAGACGAGAAAGTCAGTCCTATCAACGCTCTGAGCCGTCTCGCACACAAATTGGATAAGTCCGAGCCAGAGCGGCACTCGACAGTAAATACGGACAGTTTCGCTAGCCCGATTGGCCGATCGCTGGTCGTCGTCCCAGCGCTCGGCGAGCCTGCAGGATCGTCGGCGCAGCGAGACGTGATGAAGTTGTTCAAGCCCATCAGCGGCATCGCGCTTCCGCTCGCCGGGGACGCCGATCTGCCGGCTGAGCGATCGCGTTTGCTCGCTCTGTACCCGCATTTCAGCGCCGAGATCGATCTCATCCTGCGCCAGCAGCGCCCGTTCCGCTTGCTGCTCGTCGGCAACCCGGGGTGCGGGAAAACCAGCCTCGCCCGCGATCTCTCCACGGCGTTTGGGCTGCCGTCGATCCTATACCCGGCAGGGGGCTCGTCCGACTCGTCGTTCGCCGGTACGTCAGCGCAGTGGTCGTCGGCTCGAGCGTCGTTGCCGCTGCAAGCGATCCTGCGCCACCATCGCGCTGACCCGCTGATTGTATTGGATGAGCTGGAGAAAGCTGGGACCTCTAGGCATAACGGTTCGTTCATCGACTCCGCGTTGTCGTTCCTCGAGCCCGCATCAGCTCGCCGGATCCTTGACCCTGCACTCGAGATCGAAGTCGACTTGAGTGCTGTCTCGTACATCGCGACCGCCAACTCACTCGACGGCGTGCCAGCGCCCCTGCGCGACCGCTTACGAGTGATCAAGATGCCGGATCCGAAGCCGGAGCACGCACCGGCGCTGATCGCCAAGATGCTCGACGACATTGCGGCAGAGCGTGGCCTTGACCGCAGATGGCTGCCGCCACTGGCCGGCGACGAGCTTGAGATTGTCAATGGTGCCTGGCCTGGCGGCAGCTTGCGTCGGCTGCGACGAGTGCTCGAGCTGCTGCTGGACGGCCGCGAGAGACTTTTGGGAAGAGCGTGACATGGATGGGTATCAGCCTCTCATCGCCGAAATCCGCGAGATCATCGGTCGCATCGCGCTGTCGCACTCTGACGAGCAACTCGCCGCCTGGGCGCTTTCCGGCCCCATTGAGGTCGACGAGGGCGTGGACGATGTCCATTTCTCGTCGCCGTCGATGCCGTCTGGCCGGTTGCAATCTCCTGAGCCGCATAGCGACATAAGTACGTGGACAGTCGACCGCGCGGTGCTCGTAGAGCTCGTACTGCGGACGGCCTCGGCTCGCGCACAGCGATGGCTCGTCGCCGAGCAGAGGCTGCTGTCGATGCCGGAAAACTGGCGTGCCGTACTCGCAGAGGTAGCTGGAGAGCGGTTCAAGTGCGAGGTCTCAATCGGCTTGGGCTGGGTCGACCTGATGCTGGCCGTCGACGACTGGCTGAGCGAGCTCGGACAACCGGCCACGTGGGGGCAAATAAAACAGAAATTTGGTGAGCTTCGAGCGTATCCGGACAGCTCTCTGAGCGATCGACAGCTCGATATTATAGTGTACGCCGAGAGCATTCTTAGCGAACAACTATGTGAGACCTGCGGAGCGCCGGGGAGAACGAGAGATCGCGCAGGCTGGTACAACACTAGCTGCGATGAGCACACGAAATGAGCTCAGAAGCGTCGAATATACTCCGCCGGTTCCTCCGCGTCGCCGCGCAGCTCGATGCGACTGAACTCAGATGTCTGACTCTGTCGGCCAGAACGTTGCGTCCGTTCGACCTGCGCCAACTCGCTGCGGAGATAGAGAACCTGCCGTGTGATCGGACTCCGGTGATCCAGCACGGGCCGTCGGTTCACGTTGATCGGCCCGCGCCGCCGTCGACGGAGATCCGTGGCATCGCGAAATCTATCATTCGATACGGCGGGCCGGATGCCGTCCGGCGCGATGCAGATCCGGTGCTCGTCGACGCAGTGAACAAAATGGGTTGGGGACCATGACGCGACAACCGGGCAAACGTCGTCTCGGCCGCGCTGTCGGCACTTGAGGTGCTGAAGACGGTGGAGCCTGTGCGCAAGCACTAGGCCTTGGCGGCAGGTTGCTCGATGGTCGGTGCGGCGAACCCGCCTCTCGACTAAGGCCCAACCAGCGCCAACAGACCAGCAGCGAACGCATTCTCTTCTGCAATCAGGTCGGCGTTAGACAAGTCGAATGCATAGGCATCCAGCCGGATACCGTTCACCGTTCCGATGTGGCTGAGGCCACCAGCCGCATTTGTTGGGCACTGATGCACTAGAACGGCGTGATCGGTGCGATACGAGACCGCGTAGGTAATTGCCTGGTTGATGTCGTCCCGGTTCGGGCGTTCCTTGTACTTCACCTCAGCGATCACCTTCTTACCCGTGGCCACGGACGAGATGACGATGTCCGGCTGAGCAGGCGGATCACGAACATCATCAAAGAGCGCCTTCTTTCCCTCCTTGTTGCCGTCGCGAACCCGCAGACCATCGCCAGCCCGCTGCTGAAGGGATCGCCGCAGGTATTCCTCGAAAAGAATCTCGAAGTTGACGATAAACGTCTCGAGCAAGACGTCTCTACCCTGATCTTGGAGAGAGATCCCCCGGTTCGACATGATCAACAGGGCAATCTCGAGCGCCCGGGTGTAATACGCTCGCGACGCCGGGAGTTGGTTGTCCGCTAGCATCCGTCTGCAAGTGTCGAAGTCCCGGGGGGTCATTTCCGACACCGCCGCCGGCAGGTCAAAGTAGGCGCGGTTCACCTTGCTGATAAGCAATCTGCCTTGCTCGGTTGGCATCCGAAGCCGGGTCAAGATCGAACGAAGAGCCGCCTTGATTAAACGGTTTGGAGAGACGTTGGACGACTGCTCGAACCGTTGTGCCCGAACCTTGTGCCGCTGACCTCGAGCCCATTCTCGCATTGTACCAGCAATCTCGATGCGACCGCTGGGCATGCTGGTGATTTCCGAGTGGCGCACGTATTCCTTCAGTAGCCCGTTGACCTGGATAGGATGCAGGGCGTCCAGAAGGTTGGCAGCGAGGAATTCGAGGACGCTGTTGCTTGCCAATTCGTTCGCCAGATAGAGGCGGTCGACCCCCGAAATCGTGCTCAACGACCCTCGGGCAGCGTCCAGAACCCGTGCCAGATTGCTAACGTCGAGCTTCGGGCGCACCTCAACCGAAACCAGTGGCGTCAAGGGGATTAGCCCTATGAACGGCCCGGCGGACAAAACTAACTTGCTGCGCCGGAACTGCACAAACAGCAATCCTCGATCCTCCACGTGGGGATAGATGTCGAGTTTGCCGTCGATGATGAGGTCAGCAATGTTCAGTTCGAGCGATTTTCTGGAATCGAGGCGGTACACGGTTTTGCCGCCCGACACCTCCGACGTAGTGGCTCCAATCACAGCCACGGACTAGCTCACGCGCCCTGAGCGGGTTGGACTTCATCCGGAACTGCGGCAACCGCCTCCGCCTGTTGGGGCTGCTGGGCGGCGGCCGGCTGAGCAGCGACCGCAGCTGGTCGCGGGCTTACTGCCGCCAGGCATTCGGTCCACAAAGCCCCGATTTCGCGCTTTGAGTCAGCATCGAAGCGAAACCGCTTCTGAACGACATACTGAAGCTGCGTCTCCCAAAGCCGCTGAAGAGAGACGGGATCCTTCACGGTCCGAAAGAACGCGTGGCCAATCGCTACGTGTTCCTGCAGGGCCAGGAAGAACTTCATGACGGCGGCAATCATTGGCCCTGAGGCACCGTTCGCCAAAAGGAACTCTCGGAGCTTTCTGGGGTCTGGCTTCAGGTCGATTTTGGCCCAGCGCCGATCCATCGCATCATCGATTTCATCCACCGAGCGATCATCGGGATTCATGGTCGCGATAAAAATGAGGTTGGCCGGGATGTCTGACAGGCGACCCGATGGGAGGCTAAACTTCACTCCTCGCAACGAGCCTTCCATGTACGTCATTGCCTCTCCCAGGACCCGGGCTGGATCGGTTCGGCTAAACTCGTCAATGACGATCACCACGTGCTTCTCGGTGCCTCGAGCTACGTCCACCATCTGCAGGAGGTGCTTGTCCTGAAGGCGAAACCCGGTAGACCCCTTTGGTACATACCCTTCGACAAAATCCTCATACTGATACGATGGATGAAACTGGACCTGTCGCATCCGCAGGCGTTCGCCGTCAGTCAGTTTGATGGCGATCTGCCTCGCGTACCAGCTCTTCCCCGTGCCCGGCGGGCCCTGGAGAAGAACGCCGCCAAATTTGTCATCATTGATCAGCTGCCGCGCTAGGGCGAGAACAGGATCATCGTCAGGCAGGTCGGTGGTGTAAGGAGGCAGTACCTCCTCTTCCGTGTCGACGGTGGGCGGTTCCGCGTCCTCGTTCCCCTCGTCTGGTCGAACGAAAAGCTTGATGCCGGCGATTGCCGGGATGCGAGCAATCAGGTCGTCTCGGACCTCTGGCATCATATCGACGATCATCGCCCCGATGGTGGCGAACTCTTCGTCGCTCAGAATTTGGACCACCTGCGACGAATAGTTGTCGAGCCCGATGATCGCCGCATCAGCTAGTGAGCGGGCATAGGTCTCGGGAGACGATTGAAGCAGCTCCGGCTTGGTCACTGACCTAGGCAGCAGGTAGACGTCGCGAAGGACTAGCTCGAAATTCTTGGTGTCGGGAATCTTGTCGTTCTTGTCGCAGATGGCGAAAGCTCGGATTCCCTTCTCCCAATCGGTGGCTTGCCCCTTATTGTTATCACTACCCAGCCACAACCAGATGGGCGATCCGGGGCCAAACTCACTCGGAACCTGGGCGCAGGTCAGCTCAATCGGCCCCGAATAGGGTCCTGCCGGAGCTTCATCAATCTCGCGGGATTTGTCGGCGCTTGAAGGTCCTAGACGGACAAAGGCTGGGCTCGCCACGTCGTATCCTTGTCTTTCTGGACAATACTCGACAAAGGACTACCACGGTCGGCCGCGATCATCCTATCCAACGCCTTTCGCATCGGCGGGAAAAGCGTGCGACCAACAATATCGGCTCGACGAACAATGCCGGCCGCGGCATTGACCGTCAGAAAATAGCGCTCATCGGGAACATCGGCGTCGAGAATGTCGACGAACCGTGACTTGATTATCTTTGACGGTGCCGGCGATGCAGCACCTTCGATCACCTGGTGGCCCCAAGCGCAGCCGCCACTCTTCCACCGGTAGAAATAGTTCCCGCGCTCGACGCCCTTCAGAACCTCAAGGAAGTCGACCTTGCGGGTATCTTTCATCAGGTCGGGCGCCCACGCTGCCACGAAGTCGTCAAAAGAGAGCCCACTAGCCTTCTTCTTCGACTTCAGATTTTTCGCGACACGTTCCGCCGACCATCGCACAACAGGCACGGCCACGGCATTCCCGGCAGCGTGATAGCGTTCCGAGTCCAATCCGCGAGCCGGGGCCGTGAACGTCGGAAGAGGAATGGTCCAGCCGGTCGGGAAGCCCTGCAGGCGTTCACTCTCTGTTGGCGTGGGACGGCGCACTCCGTCCTTGTAGGAGATATAAGACCGGCTCCAGTCGTTGCCGGTGTGACGCCCCGAGGTCGCAGCTACGCAATAGGATACTTCTGGAACGATCGCGCCGGTCCGCTTGTCCTCGGTAGCCGTCATGAAGCCCGTGCGCTCGCGGGCTGGCTTCTCGCCGACCACAGACTCGAACAAGGTCGTCACAGCCTTCTGGTAGTCTCCGAGCCAAGCGCACAAAAATACCCGCGAGCGCGACTGAGGAGCACCAAAATATCGGGCATTCAAGACGCGCCACGCGACGGCATAGCCGCGGCTGGTAAGCTCGTTCAAGATGACGGCGAAGTCGCATCCCTTATGAGAGTTCAGTAGACCGACCACATTCTCTAGCAGGATGACCTTCGGCTTCTTGACCTCGACCAACTCCATCAAACGGAAAAACAGACTGGTGTGAGCCCCCTTCAAGCCATTCCGGCCGTGGTTGCCGCGGGCAAGCGATACGTCCTGGCACGGGAAGCCGGCGGTCCAAATGTCGGCGTCCGGCATGGTCGCCGGATCCAGCTTGAGGATGTCCGCTTCGAGCCTGGCCTTAGGCCAATGGCGCTTCAGCACCGACTGGCAGAACTTGTCTAGTTCGCACTGCATGACGACGTCGGCACCGGCTAGCTCGAACGCCCGATCAAATCCACCGATGCCGGCGAACAGGGAAATCACCCCGAACTTCGTCTTCTTGCCGCTCGCCGGCAGACCTAACTCTGCTGGAGCGTCCGGAACCAAATCCGCCGAATCAAATGATGAATAGTCGATCTTGTTCATGATTTGGACCTTACGTGAGGGTGCCCATGGTGACAAGTGAGACGGCGAGCCTCGCGGCCACGGTAGGCGCAGAAGATTCACGTTTAGTTAATTGGGCTTAGAGCGGATGGGATCCCTAGATTTTACGTGAGACGACCCTGTAGATCGGAGGGGCCGCCGGCTGACTTGTGGCTTTTGTAGATGCGAACGGATAGAGAACAAATGCGGCCACTCGCCGAGTGCGGGTAGCGACGCTATTGATCAACCGTTCACGAGGAGAGCATGTTTGATGCGGACCGCTTTAGCCGCTTTGTGCCTGGTCTGGTTTGCCGGTTCAGCGTTCGCCGCGACGCCTGTCAGCTACACCTGCGCGATGGACGACATCTACAAGACTACGAAGACGTGGTACCGCGATGGCGATCGGCTCAAGCAAATGCCGGTCGGCTCCAAGCCGCTTCCGGCCCTGACGGAGATGGTGATCGTCACAGACACGGTCGACGAGATGGTTGCTACTCTGCCGGATCTCGACCCAGGCGTCACTTACGAGTGGGGCATAACGCTCGCCACTGGAAGGCATTGGGACAACACAACGCAAAACGGCGTCGTCGTCGAGCGGAAGTTCGGCACCTGCGTGGTCAACTACTAGACCCGAACGCCTTCACGATCTCAGCAGCGGCATCGGCGGAAGACTCGCCATCCGTTACCAGATTGTTCTGAAGATCGGCGAGGTCCTCGCCCTCGATATCCACTGGCGAACCAGCCGATCGCACGATGGGGAACTGGTGCTGTACACCGTCGCTTTGGAGCTGCCCTGCGTAGTCGCTCTTTGTCGTCGTTCGGACGCGATAATCGCCCTCATTAGACACCGTCCCGGTGACCTCGCGGCCCTCAACGGTCGTTTTGAAAACCTCATCCCAAGTCATGCAGTCCTCCCCAGAAGTCGGGCATTCATGCTCTATGGCGGCGGGTTTCGCTAGTGGGCTGGACCGCAGGCAGCCGAGCAACCGAATTGGTCGCACCGTCTCAAGCAGATTCGTGTTCAGTCCGGAATGTCACAGGGCGAAGCGGCTCAAGCGATGGGGTGGTTGGGGCGTCACTACGCCAGCTTCGAAGACGGTGATGAATTGGCCTCACTGGATCGTCAGATTGGCTTTGCCTTGGTGCTTGGTGGATCGCCCGCGTATGCAGTGCTGGGCGAGCGTCCAGCGCTTGCGTCCAAAAAGTCCGCGGCATCTTGGTGGCGACCGCTGCGTGGTTTTGACCTCGGCTTCTCTGAACTGCCTCAGGAGAAGGATGAGTGGGGATGGCTGAACGACCTTGAACCGTGTGGCATCAATGAACTCGTCCTTCCGCTTATCGAGTTCTCAGGTGACCGCTACCGGCGTCTTCCTGGTCCGCCACTCCGGGTCCCGCGATCCGCTTTGCCGGCAAGCGCGGCCGTATCTGGATGGAAACTATTCGGGCTGATGTTGCGGGGCGCGGACGTATCCGAGATCGTGGTTGTCGACCCGCAGTCCGGTGCAGGGGACTCGCTGTTCCTCTCATCTGCGGGCGGTGCGACAATTGGAAAGCGCAACGATCCTTTCGTTCCCAGTGCAGATCCAATGACCCTTTGGTGCTCAACAGAAGTTCGTGAAGCGGTTGGAAGGGTAGTGATGAGGATCCAAATGCGGTGATTGGATCGAGGCGGCTGAGGCAGACTAGCGGCGAGGGTATTGCGGGCAGTCATCTGGGCCGTTGGGATCAAACCAATGCTCTTGGGGGGATCATGACGAGCGCCAGCAGCGCCGAGATCCCCCTAGAGCAGAAGAGCTCTTTGGCTCACGGGAGGATGCACGGGACTGGTTCAATAGCCCCGCCCTCGCGCTCAAAGTGCTTCCAAGGGGCAACTTACCCAATGGTACTGGTGGAAGCGGTCGGCGTAGCGACCGGGGTGCCAAGCTGGACGGAGTCGCAGATCGGCATCGTTGGGTCTCCAGACAAATCTTGTTGGGCAGGGATCAGGTCTTGACCGAGCCCGCTGTAAGCCCGCCCACCAGCCAGCGCTGTACGAAAAGGAAGACGATAAGTGCCGGAATGGTCGCCACAACGCAAGCCGCCATGAAGGCGTTGACATACTGCGGGCCACCACCTTCCTGAGCAAAGTCGCCGATACCGACCTGGATGGTTTTCATCTCGCCTTGGTTGAGAAGTAAGCTTGCCCAGAGAAAATCATTCCAGGCATTGAGGAAGGTGAAGATGGCGACCGCCGCGATGCCTGGCAGCGACACCGGCAGGATAACCCTGAGGAAGGCGGTGAAGTGGTTGCAGCCATCCACCAGCGCGGCCTCCTCCAGCTCGGGCGGCGCGCTGCTCTCGAAGTAGCCGCGCAGCAGCAGCACGGCAAAGGGTAGTGAGAACCCCACATAGGAGAGGATTAGGCCGCCATAGGAATTGAGCAGCCCCAGGTCCTGGATGAAGAAGTAGATTGGGAAGGTGCGGGTGATCGCCGGAATAAGGTTGGTCAGCAGGATCAGCGCTAGGATCAGCGTCGCGCCCGGGAAGCGGAAGCGGCCCAGCACGTAGGCCGCCGAGCAGGCAAGCAGAGTCGCGATGACCGAGGCGGTGACCGAGACGAACAGCGAGTTCCACACATAGCGCCAGAGCGGGATCAGACGCCCAGCATTTTCGTAGGGCTGCAGCGTCGGGTTCTCGGGCAGCCACTTGGGCGGCAGGGCACGGATTTCGACATTGGCCTGGAACGAGCTCTTGAGCATCCAGAACACCGGCAGCAGGATGTATATCAGCGTGCCGATGGTGATCAGGATGACGATCACCTTGGTAAGCGTGTCGCCTGAGCGCAGGTCGAATAGCCGCTTCCAGCTGCCGCTGCGGGCGCCGGTGGCTTCGGTGGTGGCGCTCATTGCTGGGTCCCCTTGAACTGAGCCCGGATGTAGTAGACGCAGACGAAGCCGGTCAGGATGAGGATGACGCCGCTCGCCGCCGACGCCAGGTCGAAGCGGAAGAACGAGAAGGCTTGCTGATAGGAATAGACCGCCATGATGTTGGTCAGGTTGTTGGGCCCGCCACCGGTCATGATGTAGTTAATCTCGAACGAGCCCAGCCCGCCGATGATCAGCAGCGTGAGCAGGATCAGCAGCACCGGCTTGAGGCTGGGCAGCGTGACGTGCCAGAATTTCTGCATGATGGTGGCGCCATCAACTTCAGCCGCCTCGTAGAGGCTGGCCGGGATCGACTGCAGGGCGGCGAGAATGAAAATTACCGCGAACGGTAGGCCGTTCCAGACTCGCACCGCGACGATGGCGAGCATCGGGATGCTGAACGGACCGTACTGCGTGGAGTCGGTCAGGAAGCGGATATTGCTGTCGATCACGCCCCAGTCGCGCAGCAGGTAGTTGATCGGGCTGCGCTCGGTGTTGAGCAACCACATCCAGATCGCCGAGGCGACGGCGGGGGGCACAAACCAGGGCACGCAGACAGCCATGCGGACGATGGCCCGGCCAGGGAACTTGGCGTTGAGAACCTGCGACAGCAGCAGGCTGATGCCGAGCGTCCCAGACACCGCAAGAATGGTGAACAGCACCGTGTTGGAGACCGTCTGCACGAAGCGCGGGTCCGAGAACACCTCGACATAGTTGTCGAAGCCGACGAACGGGGTACCGTATTGCTGGATGCGGAGCAGATCGTATTCGACAAAGCTCATCCACATCGAATAGAGCATTGGATAGATGCCCAGGGCGATAGTGAACAGCATTGCTGGCGCTACCATGAGATAGCAGAAAATGAGCTTGTCTCTGACCAAGGCAACTATCCTGGTTCTGAAGTCGTGGGGGGTTGAGCCGGAGACGCAAAGTCCCCGGCTCGCCTTCGGGAGGAAGGATCAGTTGGTCGCGGAACGATCGAGTTCGGTCTGCATGCGGGCTTGGGCCGCAACCACGGCCGCATCGATGTCCTCGTTGCCGATCACCGTCGAGTAGACGAGGTCATAGAGGACGGCACCGGGCTCAGGCGAGGCCAGCGCGCTCCAAACCGAGGTGGCGTGTTGCGAGGTGTGGCCAAATTCAAGAGTCTCGCCCATCACGGTCTGCCACGGACGAGCGTTCCAAGACTCCGAAGCCATCACCGCACGACGCGGGCTTGCGGCGCCGGTCGCTTCACTGATGCGCTGCATGTTCTCCTGCTGGCTGAGGAATTTGATCCAGTTGATGCAGGCATCGATCTGGTCGGTGCCATAGAGAACGCCCCAATAGCCGGCACCGCTGTACGAGTCCCGGTTCTCCGGCCCTTCGGGGTTGAGCGCGATTGCCCACTTGTCCTCGAGCTCGGGATAGTCGCGATCGAACTGGCTCGGCCAGGAATTGCCCATACTGCCGTTTATGGCGACGCTTCCGCTCGTGAAATCGTCGAGTGGGACGGCACTCTTTTCGAAGATCTCCGGCGAGGTAATCTTGTGCACATGCACGAGGTCCTGGAGGAACTTGAGCGCAGTCCGCATTGCTTCGTTGTCGATGGTCGCGGTCTTGCCGTCTTCGCTCAGCATCACGCCGCCGGCCTGCCAATAGTACGGCAAGAGAGTCTGAGCGGGGTTGTTGTTGCCAGGCGCAAAACCCCAGCGGGTGGTGTTGTTGCCGTCGCGGACGGTGAGCGCCTGGCCCATCGAGACGATCTCATCCCAGTTGGCGGGCGGGGCGGTGAGGCCAGCCTCCTGGAGGAAGTCAGTGCGGTACATCATCGGTCGGATGTCGACGCGCCATGGGATGCCGTAGAATTCGCCGTTCCAGTGCACGTCCTCGAGCGCACCCGGGAAGAAGTCCTCTTCCAGCGTCGGCCACTGGTCGCGATAGGCAGTGATCGGCTGCGGACCGTACTTGCCACCACCGATGCCTGAGAACGAATGGAGCCAGTACATGTCGGCGCAATCGGGAGCGGCGCCGCCCTGGGCGACGGTGAGCCAAGTGTTGAAAGCTACCGACCAGTTGATCACTTCGACACGGACGTCGATGCCGCTCTCCGCTTTGAATTCACTGGCGAGCGCGTTCATGGTGTCCTGGTAGACGAGCAGGTCGCCCTGCGGCTGGGTCCAGAAGTCGATGCTTTGGGCGGTTGCCTGAGTCATCATGGTGCCGGACATGACTGCGGCCAAGGTGAATGCGGCAAGCACACGACCCTTCGAGGGCCTGTTAGGTGTTACGATTTTGAGTCCAGACATAAGGCTTCTCTCCCTTTGTGAACGGTTTCCGTTCGTTTGCTCGAACTACATGTCGGCCGCTCCGGTCGGGCAGTCGGCCAAATTCAGCTCTCCAGCTCGCCGGCCTTTGCGTCATCAACGCGATCGTGGTGCGAAGGTGCTTGAGCATTCCCTGCTCGGCACGGTCGGCGTCGTGAGCCTCAAGCGCGTTGCGCAGCGGCGTACGGCCAATGCCAACCCTGGTGGACAGTTCTTCCTGCCCAAGCATCTGGCCCGGCAGCAGTTCGCCCGGCAGCATTTTCCGCAGTGCCTTGAAATCGCTGTCCTCGAGAGACTGCGACCCGCCCCCAGGAAGCGCCATGCCGCCGTTCCCCCCTAGATCACTGACGACCATCGCTGGGCCGACAAGGAGCGCGGCAATCGCCTGATCATCTCGCTTTGCACAGGTCGGATACATTGCTTACAGAACTCGGTCGAGGGTTCGAGAGGGGGGACATCCGCTATCGGCACCCCCTCAAGGTCCATCTTAATGCATACGTTACAGTGTACGTCAATCGGCGTTCGCGTTTCTGCTCTGAAACCCACACAATGGTCCAATACCGGCCGGTTAGGCAGAGAATGCACGGCCATCTCCGCGCTTTGGGTCCGACGCATGACGCGAGAGGGCAAGTATCACTTAGCACTTGTGTCATGGACGTTGCACATTTATGCATACGTTATCTAGAGAGTTCTGGACCCAACCATCGCCACGATGACAGTCAACCATCCGCTCCAGCTCCGACGCATCGGCTCCGGCCTCAAGCGCCCTGAATGCGTGCTCGCTCACGCTTCGGGCGTGCTGTTTGTGGCGGACTGGGAAGGCAAGGGCGGCATAGCGGCAATAACGGAAGACGGCGCGGTCCGGCGACTGGCGATCCGTTCTGGTATCGAGATCCGCCCCAACGGCATCGCGCTCGAGGCCGGCGGCAGTTTCCTGATCGCGCACCTGGGCATCGATACTGGCGGCCTCTATCGGCTCTGGCCGGACGGCAGCCTTGAAGCAGTGCTCACAGAATTGGACGGGCGCCCCCTGCCCCCCAGCAACTTCCCCATCGTCGATGCGGCAGGCCGCATCTGGCTCACCATCTCGACCACCAAGGTGCCGCGCGCCGACGACTACCGGCCAGAGGCCGCATCGGGCTTCATCGTGCGGATCGACGGGCAAGGCGCCAGCATCGCCGCTGAGGGCCTTGGATATACCAACGAAATGGCCTTTTCCGCCGATGGCGCCTTTGCCTATGTCAACGAGACCTTCGCCCGCCGCATCAGGCGCTTCCAGGTACAGCCGGACGGCGCCCTGACCGAGCCGTTGACCTTCGGCACGCTCGAGGCCGGCGACTATCCCGACGGCATCGTTTTTGATGCCGAAGGCGGGCTCTGGGTCACCAGCATCGTGTCTAACCGCGTCATCCACATGGCGCCCAATGGCACGCGCTCGGTGTTTGCCGAGGAATCCGACCCTGCCCACATCGCCTGGGTGGAAGAGGCCTACCAGGCCCGCGCCATGGGCCGACCGCATCTGGATGCGGTGCCAACGCAGACCTTTCGCAATATCTCGTCGCTGGCCTTCGGCGGCCCCGATCTCCGGACTGCCTATCTGGGCTGCCTGCTCGGCGACAGCATCATCGAGTTCGAGGCGCCTGTTGCCGGCCTCAGGCCGCAGCACTACGACGTCGACATCGCCCTGCTTCTCAAGACCCTGGACCTATGATGACCAAGACCCATTTCGACATCGCCGTATTACCAGGCGACGGTATCGGTGAAGAGGTGGTGGCGCCCTGTCTCAGGCTGCTCGATGCGGCGACCCGGCGCGCCGGCGGCGCGAAGCTCAACTACATCCACGCCCCGGCGGGCGCGAAGCACTATCTGGCCAGCGGCGAGGCACTGCCAGCCGAAACCATGGAGGTAAGCAAGACGTCGGACGCGATCCTTCTCGGCGCTATGGGCTGGCCGGAAGTGCGCTATCCAGATGGCACCGAGATCGCACCGCAGCTCGACCTGCGAACCGAACTGGGCCTTTTTGCCGGCGTGCGGCCAGTGCGCTCGATACCTGGCATGCCGGCTCCGCTCGCCGATCCGCGCGGCAAGCAGCTCGATTTCGTCATCATCCGCGAATCGATCGAGGGGCTCTTCGCGCTTCGCGACGAGGGCGCCGTGGTCGACGATCGCGAAGCGCGCGACACCATGGTGATCACCCGCGAGGTCTGCGAACCGCTGTTTGATTTCGCCTTCGCACTCACCCGCCAGCGCCAGAAGACCGGTAGCCGGAGACTCCTCACCTGCGTCGACAAGGCCAATGTGTTCGCAAGCATGGCGTTTTTCCGCAAGATTTTCGACGAGCGCCATGCGCTCAACCCGGACATCGCCGCCGACCACGCCTATGTTGATGCGACGGCACTCAATCTCGTGCGCCGGCCGTGGGACTTCGACGTCATGGTCACCGAGAACATGTTCGGCGACATCCTGTCGGACCTGGCCGCCGGCCTCATCGGCGGCATGGGCTTTGCGCCTTCGGCCGATATCGGCCAGAACCACGCCGTGTTCCAGCCCTGCCACGGCTCGGCCCCCGACATTGCCGGGCAAGGCATTGCCAACCCCACAGCCACTTTCCTGTCGGGCGCCATGATGCTCGAATGGCTCGGGCTCAAGCATACCAACCCGGCGCTGATCGAAGCCGGCGAACTGATCCGCCTCGCCGTCGACGACGCCTTTGCCCACGGTATCCGCCCCTACGAAGCTGGCGGCAAGGACGGAACGCAGGCCATTTCCGATGCGGTGCTCCGCGCGCTCGAAAGCCGCGACCTAGTGTCGGAGCGCGTCGCCGGATGACGACCCCGCCGCTGCGTGTCGCTGTCCTAGGCGCTGGCTATTTCAGCCAATTCCACTACCGCGCCTGGCACCGGATGGAGGATGCAGTGATGGTCGGGGTCTGCGACCAGCAGGCCGATCGCGCCACCGCCACTGCCAATCAATTCGGTGTCGATAGCTGGTTCACCGCGCTCGAGGACATGCTCGAAACCACGCGCCCGGACGCGCTCGATATCGTCACGCCGCCGCCGACGCATCTGGGCGCCATCGAGTCCGCTGTCAAGCGCGGCATAAACGTCATCTGCCAGAAGCCGTTCTGCGGCGACCTCGCCACGGCCCAAAAGGCAACCGCAACAGCGGAAGCCGCCGGCATCACCCTCCTCGTGCACGAGAACTTCCGCTTCCAGCCCTGGTACGGGGAAATTCGTCGCCAGCTGGCAGCCGGGCTGCTGGGCCGGGTCTACCAGGCGACATTCCGGCTACGACCGGGCGATGGCCAGGGCGATGATGCCTATATGGCGCGCCAGCCCTATTTTCGCGACATGCCGCGCTTCGTCATTCACGAGACAGGCGTGCATTATGTCGATGTCTTCCGCTACCTGTTCGGCGAGGTCGACAGCGTCTTTGCCCAGCTGCGCCAGATCAATCCGGTGATTTCGGGCGAAGATGCTGCGCTGGTCCTGCTGCAGATGTCGGACGGCGTCACTGCCGTGCTCGATGCCAACCGCAACGCCGACCATCCCGCCAGCAACCGCCGCCGGACCCTGGGCGAAATGCAGGTCGAGGGCGAACGCGGCACCTTGCGCCTCACCGGTGACGGGCAATTGCTGCTGCGGCGCCACGGGGACAATGCCGAAACGTCACTTGACTATCCCTGGCAAGACGAGGATTTCGGAGGGGACTGTGTCTACCTTACCCAACGTGCTGCCGTCGCAGCGTTGCTGGGGCGCGCACCGGCCGTCAACACGGCACGCGACTACCTGGTGAACCTGAGGATTGAAGAGGCCATCTATGCGTCCAACACGGAGGGCAGAAGACTTGCCCTCGGGTAGCGCGGCATTCGGGGATGCGACGCTGCCGGCCGACCGGCAGAGCCAGGCCGAGCTGGCCTACGAGAAACTCAAGCAGCTGTTGCTCGACGGGACCCTGCCGGCCGGCGCCCAGATGCTCGAACAGGAAGCCGCCGAACGGCTCAACATGAGCCGCACCCCGGTGCGCGAGGCGATGGTGCGCCTGCGCCAGGAGGGCATGGTCGAGATCCGTCCCCGCCACGGCATGCGGGTACTGCCGATCTCGGCGACCGATATGGCCGAAATCTACGAAGTGCTCACCGCGCTCGAGGGCGCTGCCGCCGAGGCCGTAGCCCGTCGCGGCGTCCCGACGCGCCAGCTGAGCGTCCTGCGCGGCGCGGTCCGCGACATGGACCGGGCCTTGGAGCGCGACGATCTTTCCGCCTGGGCCGAGGCCGACGAGCGCTTCCACTCCCATCTGGTCGAGCTGAGCGGCAACCAGCGGCTGATCCAGATGGTGGCCCAACTCTGGGACCAGGCCCATCGTGCCCGCATGCTGACGCTGCGCCTGCGCCCACGCCCCACCAATTCCAACCGCGAGCATGAGGCCCTTGTCGAGGCGATGGCGGCCGGCAAGCCCGAGCTCGCCCGGCAGATCCATGAGGATCATCGGCGGCGCGCCGGAACCATGCTTATCGAACTGCTGGAGCGGCTGGGCCTGACCCAGATCTAGCCGAAGCGGGCTAGCAACTCGGCCACCTGCGCCTCGGTCAGCTGCCGCACCGGCAGGCCCCGCAGCAGCAGCACCAGCCGTGCCGTCTCTTCGAGTTCCTCGGCGGCATAGACGGCCGACTGCAGGTCCTTGCCGGCGACGACCGGGCCGTGATTGGCGAGCAGCACGGCAGCAAAGCGGCCCTCGAGGTGGCGGATCATCTCGCCCATAGCCGGGTCGCCCGGGGCGACATAGTCGAGCCGCTTCACTGTGCCGACGCGCATGACCACATAGGGCGTGATGGCGGGGATGCAGTCCTCTGGATCGATGTCGGCGAGGCACGAGATCGCGGTGGCATAGGTCGAGTGCAGGTGCACCACCGCCCCGGTGCCCGGCCGGCTCTCGTAATAGGCCCGGTGCAGGAACACTTCCTTGGACGGCGGATCGCCCGAGATAAGGCGGCCATCGAGTGAAATCTTGGCGAGCCGGGCCGGGTCGAGAAAGCCCATGCACGAGTTGGTCGGAGTCACCAGGTAGCCGTCGGGCAGCGCAGCGCTGACATTGCCGGACGAACCGACGGTGAAGCCGCGGTCGAACAGCGACTTGCAGAGCCGCACCATGTCGTTGCGCAGTTCGGCTTCGGACATTCAGCGTTCCATCATGGCGAGCGCCTTGGTGAAGAAATCCGGCCCGCCGAAATTGCCCGACTTGAGGGCAAGAGCGAGCTGCCGATCTTGGGCATATAGCAGCGGCACGCCGGGGTCCACCTCCGGGCCGATGCGCACCGCCGGCAGAGCCAGCGCCACTGCCACCGCACCCGATGTTTCGCCGCCCGCCACCACCAGCCGCGCAACGCCGGCTTGCGTAAGCAGCACCGCCAGGTCGGCAAAGAAGGCCTCGAGCCGCCCCGCCACGACATGCGTGCCATAGCGGCGCTGGGTTTGGGCGACTATCTCGGGCGGAGCCGAGGAATAGACCAGCGGCTCGCCGTCGTGATGGCTGGCCACAAACGCCGCGGCCTCTGCCGGGGTTATCGCACCGGCCATCACTGCATCGGCATCGATGTTAAGCGTCGGCTGAGTGCGGGCATGAAACTCGATCTGCCCACGCGTCGCACCCGAACAGCTGCCGGCAAGGATCGCCGCCGGCCCGGGAACGACCTGCGCCGCGGCCGCACCGCCGGCCGCCAAGCCGCGCTGGATGAAGTTTCGTGGCAGGCCGATGGCAATACCCGAGCCACCGGTGACCAGCGGCGCATCGGCCAGCGCCGCGCCGAGCGCGAAGAGGTCATTATCGAAAATGGCATCGGCGATCACCAGCACCTCGCCTCTGTCACCTGCTGCAGCCAGTGCCTTTCCAATGGCCGCAGGTCCCTCGGCGACGATCGCCTGCGGCACCAGCCCGACCGGTGCCTTGCATTGCAGGCCCAGCCAGCGGCGGAGGTCGGGGTCGGTCATGGGGTTGAGCGGATGGTTCTGCATGCCCGATTCACTGAGCAGCCGACCGTTGACGAAGAGATGGCCGTTAAACAGCGTCCGCCCCGCACGCGGAAAGGCAGGGCAAGCGACGACACCCCTGGCATCCAGCGCTGCGGCCAGCGCTTCGCCGACAGGGCCGATATTGCCCTCCGGCGTCGAATCGAAGGTGGAGCAATACTTGTACAGGATCTGCCGGCAGCCCTGCTGGCGCAGCCATACCAGCGCTGCCGATGCCTCGGCCACTGCCTCGCCCGCCGAGATGGAGCGAAATTTGAGCGAAATCACTCCCGCCTCGATATCGGTCGCAGCCGGCTGCTGTGGTAGGCCGAAATACTGCGCGACCTGGAGGCCGCCTTCGCCGGCGGCGCCGTTGACCAGCGCGTTGCCGATATCGCTACCGCCGGTGAAGTCATCGGCAATCACGCCCAGAAGCATGGCCGTCTCCCTATTGACTGCGTAACATCTTGCGCACGGCCTTGGACCGGATCATGTGCTTGGTCGCCGTATCGAACGCCCGATAGTGCGCCGAAGCCAAATGGGCGGTAAAGGCGGCTTCGTCGCAATAGACCTCGTAGAGCAAGATCGCGGCCGGGGCCGCCGTGTCGCTGCAGACGTCGAACTGACGGCAGCCGGGTTCATCGCGCAGGGATGCCGCCGCGTTCTGCCGCATCAGCGGCAGGAACGCGGCAAGCGCATCGGCGCCAATCTCGAGATCGACGACGACGACAAAGCTGCTCATGCGCCGGTGACCTGCTTGAGCAGGTTGAAGAAGCCCTTCTTGCGGTTTGTCGAGATGGACCAGTCTACCGGCAGTGACTGGAAGCCTTCAGCATAGCCCTCGCGGTTCATACGGTAGTCGAAAAAGCCCCACGAGACACCCTCGCCGATGGCGGCGATAAAGTTGTTGTCGGGCTTGTCGAAGTCGAAGTGATCGTCCTCGTTGGAGACGATCGGCTGGCCGCGATAGGCCTTGCTCAGCTTGTTGCGGAGGATCTGCAACCGGACGCTGTCAGGGTGATGCGTCCCGTTGCCGTGGATCAGGATGAAGTCGGCGACTTCCATGATCTTTTCGGGCACGGGCTTGGGAAACGCGAGGCTCGTGCTGACCATCAGACGGCCAGACGGAGTCTCGAACTTGCCCTTTGAGTGCTCCTGCGCCAGCGTGATCAGTTCGTGGCAGCGGGCAGCCTCGATGTTCTTCTGGTAGAAGGTGAGATCGACCTCATTCCCGATCTCGATCAGCACGTTGCGAGCCCCGCGTTGGGCCAGCCAGTCGACCGTGCTGGTCACGGCGTTGCGGACGGCGGCTTCGTCAGTAAAGACGCGGGTCTGCTTCCAGTAGAAGAGCCCGAGGATCACCACCATGCCGAGTTCGTCGCAGGCCGTGATGATGCGATCGAGCCGGTCGAGCCAAGCGCGCTTGGGCGTGCCGTCGGCTTCAAAGCCGGTAATTGTCCAGGGCTGCACCCAGCTGTAGCCCTGTGGGCTGCCACCCTGAAGGTTGATACCCACCGCATCGAGGCCATGAGCCTTGTACGCCGGCAGCGCGGCGACGAATTCGCTGACATTGCGCTCGGCACTGAAGGGGCCGTCGGGATAGGCCCAGATGCCATTGGTCTTCGGGTTCTCGTCGTCCGACATGGCGTTGGCCATGCGCGAATTGAACAGAAGCCCCTCAATAGCCTTTTCATTCCAGACCCGGCCGGCATGGGTCGGCGTCCCGTTGATAAGGAATTTCCCGGTTTCGATGGAAACCACGGTTTGAGTCTGCGTGCTCACGGCTCTCTTCCTCCTCATAGAACATCGCCGACCCAGCAGTCGCCGATTAATGCATCCATTACCGCATTCATCGCATGGGTCAAGGAGGCGATCGGTGGCAAAGCGCATTTTTGGTGGGCAGGTTCTTCGTGCCAGTGGGCTCGGGCATTGCGGCAGCAGACCGCCCCTACCGGCCAGCCGTCCTCAGGCACAGTGGTCGGCGATCCTTAGCGAGGGCATTGGCGACATCGGAAGGACCGGTGAAGTCGTCGCCGATTCACCCCAGGATCACGCCTTGCCCCCAATAAGGTCGACGACCTTGTGCACTGGAGAGAAATCAAGCCGATGGACTCCTGCACCCCGAGCATCGCCGGCGACCAGCGGGTAGAGCTTGCGGACAAGCGCATCGGGCCCTGGAATGATCTGCTCGGGCGGTCCCAGCACTTGAAGCCGCTCAAAGCTCTTCAGCATGTGACCTGCCTCCCGCAAATCGGACCATTCTGAGCTGGAATTTTCCATTTATGATCCTCTGGCCGGGAGCAGGAGAGTTCCATGAAGACGTCGAAGTTTACTGAAGGGCAGATCGCCTTTGTGCTCAAGCAGGTCGAGGACGGCACGCCGGTTGCGGAGGTGTGCCGCAAGGCGGGTATTGCGGAGGTGTGCCGCAAGGCGGGTATTGCCGAGGCCACCTTCTACAATTGGCGCAAGCGCTATGCCGGTCTGATGCCCTCGGAGGTGAAGCGGCTACGCCAGCTCGAGGAAGAGAATGGCAAGCTCAAGCGACACCATCGCCCACATCAGCGCATCGACGAATTTCTCGCCGCTGCCGGCCTACGCAAGGGCCATGAAGGTCGTTTTTACAGCTGACCAGCGCGAACACTCGCGGTACTCGGATGTTCGCGGGTTCCGACGAATAACGGTCCTGATCCGACCTTTCGTGTGGGCCTTTTGCCGGGCGGCTTCGGCGCGGACATAGGGCAGCTTTTCGGCAGCAGCGAGTACTGCCGATGCGAGCGCGACAACGGCAGTCACGACCGCGCCCTAGCCCGCAAACTCGTTGATACCGGTCACCATTCGAACTCTGTCCAGTTTTCATAAAACACGTGATAATTCAGATGCTTGACGGGACAGCGTGCTCACCCGACGCTTCTTCAGTCAACGAAGTTTGGATTCGCAGTACCGATGAAATCTCTTCGTTTACTTCCATATTGACGTAGCCAAATGGTTACACGGCGTTGAGGGCAATGAGGCGGTGAGCCTCGCCCAAAAGGAGAGTAAAAAATAGCTAAGCGCAACGTTCTCATCATCAGCACCACTGACGTTACGGCCCACGACATTGCTGACCTGTTCACTACCGAGGAGCTGAGGTCCGCAGTTCATGAGGTAAACGGCAACGCCACGGCGTTCGTCTACACCGCCGCCGACATCCTGCATTTGGCCCGTCGCGCCGAGTGGCGCCTCAATGCGATGGATCTGCCGCAGCGTGATCGTGTCGGATTCGAGGCCCAGTTCAGCCACGCCGGTCCCTCCGCAAAGGCGTACAAATACTCTGCCAAGGGCAGCTCGGTCTCGATGCGCCGCACGACCAAGGGCTGGATTCTACTCTCAATCAACGAGATCACTGTCTTCCCGACGCAGGGCGAGCGTGTGTCGTACCGTGCCACCGAGCGCCAGATCGCCGAAACGGCTCGTCGCGCTGTGGCCGACCTACAGCAGATCGCTCAAAGCCCGGAGCTCGCGAGCCCCGCGTAAACTTGGCAATCCTGTGATTTACAGCGCCGTCGCCCCGCTAAAGGCGCCCCCTGGTACGTGACGACGAGTTGAATATGGATAATAGCGACACCACGCCCGAAGAGGGCTTCGAACTGACGTTCATAGAAGCTGACGATCACGATGCCCGCGATGGCATTGAGCGCCTGTACATGCCCGGCGAGCCCCTGTTCGGCGTCACCGGCTACCGGATGCGTGAGCGTGGTTGGGCCGTGTTTCCGCAGACGCGCGACCAATCCCGCAAGCCTTGGGTGGTGGACGGTGAAACTCTCAAGTGGGGCAAGTACACCGTGGTGGCCCCGACGCTCGCGGTCACGAAGCGCTGGTCCGATCAGGCGGCGGGTGCCAACACGGCGATCCTCTTGGGTCCGCCGTCAGGCAACACGATTTGTCTCGATATCGACACTACTGATCGCGAGTACGCGTGGCATGTCGAAGAGGTCGCCGACAAGATCCTAGGCAAGACACCTTTCCGTCGCATCGGTGCCGCTCCGAAGCTCGCGCTCTTCTATCGTTTCGAGAGTGCTGATGACCTGCCGCAGAGCAAGTCGTACCGGTTTGCGTCAGACGAAACGCAGATGGTCGAGATCCTCTCAACGGGCAAGCCGATCACGTCGCACGGTTGCCACCACCGCACGGGTCGGTACTTTGAATGGGTCGACAAGAATCCGTCGCAGTATGGTCCTGAGCACGCGACGGTCATAACGCCGGCGCAGCTCGAAGAATTTCTCGATCGATTGAACGACCTCCGGCCGATCAAGGGCTACAAGGAGGAAACGTACACCGCCCCCGCCTTCGGTGCTTCGGTCAGCAGCGGGATCAACCGCCCCAGCCTGCGCCCGAGTGGTCTGCAGGGCGTGAGCGTTGACCAGAACGGTCTCGTGAACGGTGGTCGCGAGGCCTATCTCTTCCGCCTGTCGCGCGAGGTCGTACGCACGAACTCGCATCTGATTGATGCAGAGGGTGGCCGCGACCAGCTCATTCAGCTGACGATCGATCTTTTCAGTGAGACGACAGTACTTTCTGGCGCATGGCGGTCAGCAAAACGCGTGCATCACTATGTTCGCGAACGGGTCAAGGGCGCGGTCCAGGCGCTGCGCGACGGTAAGATCCGGCCGTTCACACCGTCCCGCAGCACCCCCGCCCCCGCACCGGCGCTGCCTCAGGTGGACAACACGTTCGCGTGGGTCCGCTCGATGTCTCGCGAGCACAAGGTGGTCCTGTCTGACGTCTCGCCGGCCGCGGTCGAGGCAGCCCGCCTGATCACCGATCGCACTGAGATCAGCAACCGCGTGTCGCAGCAGGTCGGCGAGCACATCGGCTCATTCCTCGACAGCGTCCATGTCGATGGCCGAAACCGCGTGTGGATCCTGAAAGCCCCGACGGGTGCGGGGAAGACCACCCGTGCGCTGAGCATGATCGCCGACGACCCACGGACGTACGCGTTCGATGCTGCAATAGGCACCGAGCAGTATCCGGGGCCCATCGCGTTCCTGCTGCCGACTTACTCGAACATCGCCGAGGTTCGGAAACGGGCTCGTGAGTACGGCATCGACAAGAGGGCTACTGACGAGGAGATCAAAGCACACTTGGACGCGGTGGGCATCGTCGCGAACGATGATGTCGAAGAGAAGATTGCCGAGCTGCAGCAGGAAGTTGTTGTAGCGGGCCGCCTGAAGACCATGGTCTACCGGGGAAAGGTAGTTGTCGGCTGTCAGAAGAAGGAGCGTGTCGAGCGGTTGATGGAGCGCGGCGTCTCGCCGTCGAATCTCTGCCGGAGCAAGGCAAAAACCGGAGACGGGGATACCGTCGAGACGTTCTGCGAATTCTACGCGACCTGCGAAGCCATCAAGCAACGCAAGGAAGTCCAGCGCAAGCATATCGTGTTTCTGCCCCGGGCATTCCTGACGCTCGCGATCCCGGAGGAGCTTGGCAAAGTCCGCGCGGTGATCGCTGACGAGGCGATCATGAGTATGCTCGTGACGTCGACGACCATGCCGTTGTCGACCCTGACGGGCAATCGCAAACGGCCGTCTCTGAGCAAGAAGGAGCGCGAAGCGGGGATCGATCCCGATCAGCTGCTCGCCCAGCGCGACGAGGCGGCTCACATCGTGATTGGTGCCCTCATCGAAGACAAGTGCCCCGCGGCGGCTTTGCTCGCGCAGCCCAAGCTTAAGGGCGTAAAGCTGGCCGAGGCGGCCAAGCGCGTGTGTGGATCAAACGTAACTTCCGCGGCCGGTATCTGGCCGGGCATGAGCGACTTCGAGTTCAACGAGTTCGTCGGTCGCCGCCAAAGCGAGAAGGTCAAATCTGAATATCGCTTCTGGTCCATCATTCTCGAGCGATTGCAGAACCTGATCTCTGACCGGGCCCGGCTGCCAGGATCCCTGCAGCCGACAAAAGCGCTGCACAAGACGGATCGGCGCATTAGATTTACGAACTACGGCAACGGCACTGGGTTTCTGACGCTGGCATGGCGGTCGGAGCCGAACTGGAGCAATGCCCCGCTGCTGCTGCTCGACGCGTCGGCCTCCACCAAGATCACCGGTCGGCTATTCTCCGGCCGTGAGATCGTCGAGTGCGAGGTGACGTCCGACTACAACGCGCGGATCATGCTCGTGCCCGACCGAATGGTGTCTATCAGACGCTACGCTCCAAGCCCGACCGCGTCGCTGGCAGCGCGGTCTAGTGCAGCGCAGAATATCGCGCGAGTCCGTGGCGTCATCTCTCGGATCGCAGCCATGCATAGCGACGGCCGCGTCGCAGTGTGTCTCGCCCGCAAGCTCCGCAAGCTGGTGCAGTTGGCGTGGGCTGCTCCCCTAAACGTCGACTTCATGCATTTTGGAGCGGTAGCCGGCCTAGATTTTGCCCGCCAGCACGTAGCCTTCGTTTCGATTGGGCGTTCCGAGATGGCTGTCGGAGACATCGACGCGCAGGTGGCTGCGCTTACCTATGATCTCGCTGACGCCGAGGCTTTCATCGACCCCCTCGGCACGGGCATTGATGAAGACGGCGCCGCTATTCAGCTCGCTCGCACCGCGGGGACGATCCGTACTCGGGATGGCCGGACCGGCACTTTCGAGATGCAGCGCCATGTCGGCGAGTTCGCCGCGCTGTTGCAGGCGCAGGTCCGTGACGAGGGGGTCCGGCAGTTTATCGGGCGTGCGCGATCCGTTCACCGGACCGACACCCCATCGATCTACATTCTCGGCCAAGTCGTCCCCGACGACATCATCGTAGATGAACTCGCGTGCTGGAAAGATCTCGAAGACGGCATTTCATTCTGGGATGCCGTCCGCCGCGCTGACGGCGTGATCGATGCCGATCTGCTGTTCGCTGCTTCGCCGGAGATCGGTACGGTTCGGCAGTTCGCGAACTGGATTGCCGCGTTCGAGAAACGGGCCGACGGCCGTGAGTTGTCGACGTTCACGCGCATTTTGGATGGCATTTACGTTGCTGGCCACATCGAAGACCCGAGCGAACATCTGGCCGCGATCTATGCGCGGCACGGTATCTCGAAATCGGTGCTGGAGGTTGGCTCCAGCGGGATCGCGAGACC
>Ga0247844_1002903_pt1 | contig 26582 bp, 19 predicted proteins | sample LaCtaG_FD_192421 | JGI IMG/M metagenome (GOLD analysis project Ga0247844, IMG submission 192421) | Freshwater microbial communities from meromictic Lake La Cruz, Castile-La Mancha, Spain - LaCruzMarch201714.5m_1 | ecosystem: Environmental > Aquatic > Freshwater > Lake | place: Spain: Castile-La...
ATGATTGATAATTTGTTCACAAAACACAACGAAATAAATCAAAATAAGACCGAAATGAAATTGAATCATTTTGGATCAATAAGATTGTTGAAAAAAATAGGGTGTTTTCTTTCTGACACTATATAGTAAGACTGTTTTGTTATTTCAGTAATGCAAAATTAATTACTTCCATAATGTCATTAACATAGTGGAAGGTAAGTCCTTTGAGGTAAACTGGTTTTATTTCGTCAATGTCCTTTTGGTTTTCGGCGCAAAGGATAATATCTGTAATGCCAGCACGTTTGGCAGCAAGGATTTTCTCCTTGATTCCACCCACAGGTAGCACTTTTCCACGCAAGGTGATTTCACCAGTCATGGCCAGGTTTTTGCGAACTTTACGTTTGGTAAATGCTGAAGCCAAGGCAGTTGTCATGGTTATACCTGCCGATGGGCCATCTTTTGGTATGGCGCCTTCAGGAACGTGAACGTGTACATTCCATTCTTCAAAAAGCTGACTGTCAATGCCCAGACTGTCAGCGTGTGACTTGATATATTCCAATGCCAACATGGCTGATTCCTTCATTACTTCGCCCAAATTTCCGGTAAGCGTCAGGCGTGGCGATTTGCTTTTGCTCAAGCTCGATTCAATGAAAAGAATCTCACCGCCCACTTGCGTCCAAGCCAAACCGGTAACCACACCCGGATATTCATTTCCCTGATATTTGTCGCGGCTGTAACGCGGTGCACCCAAGTAGGTTTTCAAATCTTCCTCAGTCAATTCTACATTATAGGCTTCATCGGTAGCCACTCGTTTGGCTACTTTTCTCATCAAGCTGGCAATTTGTCGGCTCAATTCCCGTACACCCGATTCCCGTGTGTACGATTCTATAAGTTTGTTGAGAACGGTTTTGGTCAAAGCAAATTGATTTTCTTTCAATCCGTGATTTTCCAATTCTTTGGAAATCAAATGACGTTTTCCAATTTCAATTTTCTCTTCTTGCGTATATCCACTCACTTCTATCAATTCCATACGATCGAGTAGGGGACGCGGAATGCTACTCAAACTATTGGCAGTAGCTACAAAAAGTACTTTTGATAAATCGAAATCCACATCTAAATAATTGTCGTGGAAAGCGGTATTCTGTTCAGGGTCCAGTACTTCCAGCAACGCAGAAGATGGGTCGCCTTTATAATCAGTTGTAATTTTGTCAATTTCGTCCAGCACAAAAACCGGATTCGACGATTCTGCTTTTTGAATATTCTGCATAATTCGACCAGGCAATGCGCCAATATAAGTACGACGGTGACCCCGAATTTCTGCTTCGTCGTGCAATCCTCCCAATGAAATACGTACATATTTTCGATTCAAAGCCGTAGCAATAGATTTTGCCAACGAAGTTTTACCAACTCCCGGAGGACCATACAGGCAGATAATTGGCGATTTCATGTCACCTTTCAGTTTCAGTACTGCCAAATGTTCCAGGATGCGGTCTTTCACTGTTTCCATGCCAAAATGGTCTCTGTCCATCACTTTCTTGGCATTCTTCAGATTGAAATTGTCCTTGGTATATTCATTCCAAGGCAGCTCCAACATTGTTTCTATATAATTGAGTTGAGTCGAATAGTCAGGCGAATGCTGACTCATTCGTTCCAACTTTTTCATTTCTTTTTCAAAAACTTTGGCAGTAGCCTCGTTCCATTTTTTGTTTTTGATACGTTCACGGAAATCAGCAACATCCATTTCTGGCGAACTTCCACCCAATTCATTTTGGATAGTTTTCATTTGTTGTTGCAGAAAATATTCCCGTTGTTGTTGGTCAATTCCTTCTTTTGCTTTGTTTTGGATGGACATTTTTATTTCCAGCAATTGCGATTCTTTGTTCAGCAATTCCAGTAATTGATAGCCACGATCCATGATTTCATCAATCTCTAAAAGGCGTTGTTTTTCTTTTACGTTCAAACCAAAATTAACGCAAACGTAGTTAATCAGAAAAACAGGATTTTCAATATTCCTAATGGCAAAAGCCATTTCGGGCGATATAGCACCAGAATCATTGATGATATTTATGGCCAAATCCTTGATGGACGAAACCAATGCCAAAAAGACGCCATCGTTAATATCAGGCAACACATCTTCTACCAAAGCAACTTTCGCTTTCATGTAGGGTTTTGTAGTTTCCAATTCGCCTAAATTAAAACGACGCTTTCCTTCCAGTATAACCGTAGTGGTATTGTCGGGCATTTCCAAAATACGAACCACCTGTGCCACAGTTCCCATTTGATACAATTGGTCAATGGTAGGGTCGTCTAGTTTCTTGTCTACTTGCGAGCAAACACCAATCAGTATTTCATTTTCATTGGCATCACGCACTAGTTTCAATGACTTTGAGCGTGCCACAGAAACGGGTAGCAAAACACCTGGAAAAAGCACCATGTTTCGCAAAGAAAGTATGGGAAGTACATCGCCTGAATTGATGTTTAATTCAGACAAACGTTCATCAAGTGAAATAATTGGAAAAATATCGGACGAGCCCATCATGTCTTCAGAAAAAAAATTATCAAAAGGGTTATTCATAGCGAGTATAGTGTTTATTTGCTGCCAATATGGCAGAAAATCGTTTGGTGTAAAATCTTTGACTGAAACGAATTGAAGCAATCATCTATTATAAAAACGTTTAGCTTGATTTAAAAGTTTATGATAGGATATAACTCAATTGCTATGCCAAAAAGATTTTACTGAATTAAAGTCAGTAAAATTTCATTGTTAAATCAATTATTTGAAGTTTTGGCCAAATGATTTTCCCGTCATTTCATCTACAGTTACACGCCAAACTTTCACGTTCATTAATGCAGGAGTTGAGTATTTGAAGGTGCGGTCAGAGAATTTTTGCATCATCGAGTTTAAAGTTTCAATTTTTTCAGTCAAATCTTCAATATACGTAACTGATCCTTTGCAAAGTACGCTTTTGCCCATCATGCTGTAGCTGCAAGCCACATCCGGATGTTGAAATACCAATTTTCCATCTGTACAGAAAGTGACACAAACACGGTTATTTAATGCTAGTAATTCCAAATGTTTTCCAAAAGGAGCGGAGTGAAGTATGATTTCCCCATTCAAATATCCAAAATTCATGGGAATTACATAGGGTGTTCCATCGGTTTCTATCATGCCTACGAAGCATGTATGGCATTGATTGATAACGCTTTCTTTTTCGGCTTGGTCGGTTATTATAGAGGTTCTCATTCTTATTCTTATTTAGAATACAAAAATAGCAGAAAAAAGTGACACAGGCAATAAATTAATGATTTACAAATACCAGTCAATTCGGACATTTTAAAATCAATTAGAAAGAAACGATAGAATTGTTCACAAAAAACCCGTCTCGAAATTAACGAGACGGGTTTAAAAAAGTAAATTAAATAATTTAGAAGTTAGTCATCCAAAGTGCTTAAATCACCTACATCTTGTCCAAGAGCTTTCGCTTTGATTACGCGTCGCATAATTTTACCGCTTCTTGTTTTGGGTAACGAATCAACAAAAACAACTTCTTCTGGACGTGCAATAGGGCCCATGGTTTCTGCAATATGTTCTCGCAATTCTTTTTCAAGTGCCGCAGTTGGCTCATTTCCTTGTCTTAGAACAACATAGCAATGAATTCCGTTCCCTTTTAAAGCATGTGGTAATGCTATAGCAGCTGATTCTGCCACCGCTCTGTGCATAATCATGGCGCTTTCAATTTCAGCTGAACCCAAACGGTAACCACTCACTTTTATTACATCATCCGTTCGTCCAATTACCCAATAATAACCGTCAGCATCTCTACGTGCAGCATCGCCGGGATGGTACCAACCTTGTTTGGCATATTTTTTCCAATAAGTTTCTTCGAATCTTTCCGAGTCATTAAGAATGTTTCGCGCCATTCCTGGCCAAGGTTTCAATATCACCAAGTTACCTTCTTCTCCATCTTTCACTTTATCACCGGCATCGGTTACAATGTCGATTTCAATACCAAAAAATGGGTTTGTAGCAGATCCGGGCTTCAGAGGCGTAATGGGCATTGGGCAAATCATAAAACCGCCAGTTTCTGTTTGCCACCAAGTATCCATAATGGGGCAATTTTCTTTTCCAATCACTTTGTGGTACCATTTCCAAGCTTCAGGATTTATGGGTTCACCCACAGAACCAAGTAATCGCAAACTGCTCAAGTCGTGCTTGTTGGGCCACGATTCGCCGTAGCGCATCAAACCTCTAATGGCTGTAGGAGAAGTGTATAAGACAGAAATGCCGTATTTCTCTACCATTCTCCACCAGCGATTTGGATAAGGATGATTGGGTGCACCTTCGTAAAGAAATATTGTGGAACCGTTAATGAGCGGTGCGTAAACTATATAGGAATGGCCGGTAATCCAACCCGGATCGGCAGCGCACCACCAGCGATCTTCGGGCTTAATATCGAAAACCATTTTGTGTGTTGTGCCCGTATATACGCTGTAACCACCATGCGTATGCACCAAACCTTTCGGTTTTCCTGTTGAACCGGAAGTGTATAGGATGAAAAGCATATCTTCGGCATCCATCACTTCTGTATCGCATTTTGGACCAGCAATTGGCAGACCTTTCAAATCGTGGAACCAATAATCGCGGTCGTTTTCCATATAAACATCAACACCTGTGCGTTTTATGGTGATACAAACTTCCACGGTTGGAGTCATTTCAAGCGCTTGATTTACAATTTCTTTTAAGTTGCTCGATTTTCCACGTCTGAAACCACCATCAGCAGTAACCACCACTCTACTGGCTGCATCGTTAATTCTGTCGGCAAGTGCGTCGTGACTAAAACCGCCATACACCACACTGTGAGCAGCTCCAATTTTGGCACAAGCCAACATTGCAAAAACTTGTTCGGGGATTTGAGGTAGATAAATGGTAACAATATCTCCCTTTTTTACACCCATGGCCTTTAGAATGTTCGCGAATTCGCAAACTTCCCTGTTGAGTGCATGATAGGAATACGACTTTACATCGCCGGGTTCGCCTTCCCAAATGATGGCTAATTTGTTGCGGTTGGCAGTTTCTAAATGTCTATCAATGGCATTGGAGATAATATTTGTTTTGCCGCCGGTAAACCATTTGTAGAATGGTGGATTGCTATCGTCGAGCACTTTATCCCATTTCTTTTGCCAAACAAGGGTTTCGGCCTGTTCTGCCCAAAATTTCTCAGGATTATCAATCGAATCTTTGTATGTTTGCTCGAATTCTTTTATTGTAGCATAATCTATTACCTGTTGTGATGGGTGGAAAACTTCCCCTTCCATTTCTTTCATTTGTGTTTCTTTTTAAAGTTAGAAAAAGTATTTAAGGATATTTGTTGTGTTTTTGTACCAAAGTTATTATAACAATAATAAAGTTGAATTGTTTTCAAACTATTACTTTTTGAGCTTTGTTGATTACATAATGAATTATTTGACCTAAATTTTAAACGACCTTGTTAGTGCTAAAGCAAAAAGGCCGACACACATAAGAATGTGTGTCGGCCTTTTTTTGAATAATAAGAACTAGATTATTACTGAAACAGAAATTCAGTTGTTACTCAATTTCAGATTGATAGCTATTTTTTGAAAGTCCATTTATTGTCTTCATATTTGTTTTTTTTCAATAATGAAATATGTGTTGATTCTTCAAATGAAAGAAAATCAATATTTGAGTTATCGAAAAACAACTTTAATTTTTGGATGAATAAATCAATGAAAATACCAGCAACAGGAGCAATCTTATCATTCTCTTGTAGCCAGGTCCTTATGTTTTTTACTGGACTTGGAACGGATGCAATGGCTTTGGTTTGATTTTCCAGAGGCTTGGCAGAAAGTGATTTCTGAAGTTTATCTAAATCCGTATCGTATAACAAAGTACCATGGTGAAGTTCACGGGTTTTGCCTACATGCGAAGCTGTTCCGGAGATTTTATATCCACCAGTTAACCAAAGGTCCTTGCGTTTGCCAATTTCAACCTCAACAGTCAAATCTCTCAAAACCTTTACAATAGGATTCAGAAAGTCAGCACCCAATGCGGATTCACCTATTTTTCTATTTGAAATAAAACAATAATTGAGATTTCCTTCATCGTGAAAAACAGCGCCACCACCCGACATACGACGAAAAACAGAAATATTATTTGCTTCGCAATAATCCAAATCCACTTCTGCAAGAATGGCTTGATTGCTGCCAATCACAACACTTGGATTGTTCACATACAAAAAAAGGATTTCATCCTCCCGCCGAGAGAATAAATACTCCTCGGCGGCAAGATTAAATCCCGTTGATTGTGAAATGGATTGGATAATTATCACCTTTTTACTTCACATTAAAAGCTACCCTCAATTCTTCAATTTCCACTTCGCCCATTGGACACAACGGCCCGATAGAAGCTGCCATAACCAATGAATTGGCACTAAATTCTGCCACTTCCAGGTAATCGAAAGTATTCAATAATTTATCGCCAGTAACAAAAACGCAGTCGTTTTCAACCAGAATAACACGGTTGGAATTGAACATTATTGCCAAATTATCAACATCATCATATAATGTTCCAAATGGAATGGTTGGTACATCTTGCAAGAAAATCCAGCTTTCAGGAATGGTACGCACATCGAATTTGGTTCCGCTTACTGCATGAGCCATTAAGTTGGTTGGCTGTGTAGAAATGATGGAATTGATATGCGGATTCAATTGATAAATACGTTGATGCAGTGCTACAGAACGACTCGGAACTTTTCCTGCTTCGGACATTCCGCTTCTAATTTGCACAATATCCTGAGGTAAAATATCCCAACGAGCTACATCGCGTGGCGTAATCAAGAAGTCATCATTTTTCCAGCGAACAGAAACTGTTCCGTAAGTAGAAATCATCATTCCCTGGTCGCATGCACGACGGATAATTCTTACCATATCAGAACGTAAAGCACGTTCGTCAGATGGATAAGAAACATCCATAAAATGAGAGATGTTCTTTGGAAAATGAGTTTGATATGTTGCTATTTGTTTGTCGGTCAAAGTATTTACCTTTCCTAATTTACCAGCATTAACGATGGTACGACAGCAAAATTCCAATGTTTCGAAACGTTGGTAAGCATCCATCATGTCAGTTCCACCGAGAACCACACCATGGTTTTCCATGATAACCGCCTTGAATTTGTGGTTTTTGAATTCATTTGCAATTTTCGCGCCCAATTCTTCACTTCCCGGGCAGCCATAAGGTGCGTAACCAATTTCGCCACAAATAAAGCGAGCTTGAGGAATGATATTGGTGCTAGGAATTTGACGGGCAATGCTAAATGCCACCAATGCAGGTGGATGAGCGTGAATAATGGCCGTCAATTCCGGGCGCTCATTGTAAATAGCTTTGTGAAATGGATATTCAGAAGAAGGTTTGTGAAGACCAACTATGCTTCCATCTTTTTTGATGCAGACAATGTCCTTTGGCGTTAGTGAACCTTTGTCTACAGCCGATGGTGTAATCCAAATGTCTCCATTTTCGTCTTTAATAGAAATGTTACCACCCGAAGTCGTTGTCATCCCGCTGCGGTAAATACGACCAATAATCACATTGATTTGGTCTACGGGGTGCATTAAATTTACATCTAATTGTTTCATAAAAATATTTGTTTGATATTTGAAAAATTTGAAAATTTGAAAATTGTCTTTATGACTTAAATTTAAGTATAATAGAACCTTTCAAATTTTCAAACTCTCAAACAATTTAAATTTCTTACATATTTGCCAATAAATAAGCTTCGGCTTCCACGCTCCAAAGTCCTTTATTTTTATCACAAATGGTAGCTAATTGTTTGTAAACTGCATTTGTTTCACCCAATTGTGCGAAATCAGCAATTGGAGTCAATGGCATTTCAATGTGCGTATAAATAAGTTTTTTACCACCTGGAATTTCTGGTAAATGATTGGTAGCTTCAATTACGGCATTCAATCCACCAATGTGCGTCACCAATCCTGCTGGGTCAAGACCTTTTGACATTAAATCCAATGCTTCAATCATATCGTCGGTATTTCCACCGCTCGTTCCAGCCACGTGAGTGTAGCCGTAATGCACATTGTAGAAATTCACCATGGCGCTAAAGTTTGGGTCACTCGGGCCGGCAAAGAAGTTCAAACATCCGTCGAATGCCAAAATAGCATCGGCTTGTTCCACTACCGGTTTCACTGGCGCAAACACAAATACGTCGTTGTAACCTTCGCCGCCAGTAATTGCTTTCAGTTCTTCAGCAGCATTTTGCATACCTGAAGTATTCACGTAGCGAAGGTCAATTCCTTTGGAAGCGGCAAACTCTACGGTGTAAAGTCCGGCTGCTCTGTCCAAACGCGTTTGATCAACATCGGTTACTACGCACAAACTTGGGCGACGGTCTTCACGACGCAATACATAATTGATAGCAGCCAGTCCCATTGGGCCAACGCCCGCCAAAATGGCCATTTTACCATCAGCAACAATGTCCATCTTATGAACATAACTACCCGGAGTAGTATGATAATTAGCATGAATTGCACCAATAACGCACGAAAGTGGTTCGGCCAAAGAAGCTGGATAATATCCTTCGCCTTTGTAAGCCAACAAGCAATTATTTTCCATTACTTCGCGCGGAATAATAACGTAAGTGGCATCGCCACCAATGTATTGGTAGCTATAACCCGGCGCACTCAAAATTCCAACAGGACCATTTTCGTAATTCAACGCTGGTTGAATAGAAAATTTATCACCCGCTTTGAATTGCGAAGCCCATTTTGAACCTACTTCTACCAATTCGCCAGCAAACTCATGACCGATAATGATAGGATTTTCGGCCACGTCGTTCGGAATGCGTTTATGATCAGTTGCTTGTGTAGATGCTTTGTATGACGACATGCACAAAGAGTCGGAAACTACTTTTGCCAATATTTCATCGTCTTTAATTTGAGGTAACTCAAATTCTTCTAAACGAAGGTCTTTTTTGCCGTAAAGGCGAATTGCTTTTGTTTTCATATTTTTATTGAACCACAATAGGCACAATAGGAATCAATTCAAAAAAAATGATTCCAAAAAAGCGAATTGTGAGATTTAATTTGATAAATAATTTTGATATTTCTATTGAGCCTATTGTGGTTTAAATTAACTCAACATTACTTGCCCACCAGTAATTGGCAATGCTTGTCCTGTTTCGCCGCATTGTTCCATCAGGTACAACGCGCCTTTGGTTACATCCTCGGGCGAGCATCCTTTTTGCAAAGGAACCTGTGCCAAATAGAACGCTTTTACATCGTCGATAGTTTTGGCACCAGGAACTTTACCGGCATTGAGGTATTGTACAAAAAGTCCACGTTCTGGATCGCTCCAAAGTGGCCCTTCGTAGAAATTGCCCGGACAAATAGAGTTTACTTTTATGCGAAATGGCGCCAATTCCAATGCAAATGATTGCGTTAGTCCAATGCCACCAAACTTTCCACCGGCATAAGCAAAGTTGGCCTTGCTGCCCCGTAATCCCGATTTGGAATTTACCTGAATAATGTCGGCATAATATTCAGGAGCATATTTAGTTTGCAATTTCATCACTTTGCTTACTACTTTTGTGCAATAGAAATAGGCATTATAATTGATTTTGGTTACGAATTCGAAATCTTCAACAGTCATGTCATCCAATCCACCGGCACGAAGTACGCCTGCATTGCTGATAAAACTATCGATAGCTCCAAAATTACAAATCGTTTCATGCACCAAATTCTCGATGCTAGGAATCTCGCTTACATTCGTTTTGATGAAAATGGCACGGTTGCTTTTTGCCAAAGTATTGAAATGGGCAACGGTAGCAACACCTACAGTTTCGTTCATGTCGGCCACAACGATATTGGCACCCTGAAGCAATAAACAACGAGCAATTCCTTCGCCAAAACCTTGTGCAGCACCGGTTACGATGATGGTTTTATTTTCGGCACGTCCGGCAGAACCGCCAGCAGCCACGCTGCGACGGTAGTTTTCTACTTCCCAGTTGTCGATAAAGTCAATTTGCTCCTGGGTCATTGGATGCGTTCCACCGAATGATTCGGAGATATAAGCAATTTTCATCGCATCTTCAAACACATCCAAAAGAATATCACATTGCGCAGCATTATCACCAGCGGCTACCAATCCAATTCCTTTTATCAAAAATATTTTTGGCTCATAACCAAACTTAGAAGTAAATGCAGGAATCACTTTTGCGGCTTCAGCAATTACATCTTCTGGAGCTTCGTCATTCAAGAATACATAGTTCGATTTGCAATAAACAATTGCATCGGGCGTAAATGGTTTTGCAATTTTTGCCTGATTCTCTTCTGTATCGTAGAAATGTTTTATCAATGCGTTTTTGCGGACTTTCAATGTTTTCAAACCCTCGGCAGAAAGCATCATGCGAATGGCAGGAACAATCAATTCTGTGCAAGAGCATGTGGCGCGGGGTTCGTTGAAAATATTGGGAGTGCGACTTGAAGTCGCGCCCCCAATATTTTCGGCAACCGCTTTATCAAGCGTATCCAGTATCTTTGTATAAAGTATTTTTACTTCTTCAATGCTGTTGGCAGCCACAAAAATACCGTGATTTTGCAACCATATAACCGATGGTTCAGCTCCATCTTCGGCACGGAAAGCTTTGATGGCATCTTCCACTTTTTTAAACAATACATAACCAGGATCGGTATATTCAATGTACAGAGCCTTAGCTCCAAACAGTTTTTTCAAGTCACTTTCGGCATTCGCAGCACACATCAAACCGTTCACCGCAGTTGGGTGCATGTGCACCACAAAGGCGAAGTCAATCACGTTGTGCATAGACGTTTCAACCGATGGACGTTTGCCTTTGCTCAAAGTAGCAGCAGCCAAATCGTTTTTCACTTCCTCTTCACGTTCAGCGGCAAAGTTACTGTAAGTTTTGTCGGACATACCGTTCAGTTTCGCTCTGTCCATTACCGCAAAACCGTCCTCGGTAATGGTTGCCAATGACGAACCGCTGGCTTTTACCCACAGTTTTTCGGCATTTTTATAGGAAGTGTTTCCACCGCCTGCAATTACAAAACGGCTATCACGGCCGTAGAATTGCGATATTTCGATAAGATTTTGTATTTCTTTCATTATTTCTCTAAATTATATCCTTTGAATGGTATCTTTATTGGAAAAGTATAACCAATTTTTGTTTTTTTGAATGAATCATTTTTGTTTCCTGTCCATGTTTCTGCAGGTTTCCATTTAGGCATTAATTTTAAAACTCTCAAACACTCATTATCAACTTTGTTATTGTATGACTTGTAAACCGTAAAATCAATAGCTTTTCCAAGAGTGTCAATTGAAAACTTTATAATCACCCTACCTTCTGTTAGATTGGAACAATTGACGATAGTTTTGTCCAAGTTTTTCTCAACAAATTTCAACAATTCTCCGTCACCTCTGGGATATATTGGCATTTGTTCAAGGTCAATAAATTCCGGAGGAAAATGGGTGGAAATAGTATCTGTTTTAGCTGATTGTCTGTTCTGACATTTTATTTGTTGAAAACACATCAACAAAAACATCAATCCAAATCCCAAAACAACTCTTATTTTCTTCATTTAAATCATTGACATTATTGACATTAAACTCCTACGGAGTTTTGGATTAGCTCGTCTCCCAACTTGATAAACTCTGCTCTTTTCGAGCGATCAGCAACTCCATTGGCATCCACATAACCTCTCAGACCTTGTGCCACCAAATGTTGATGAGCAGCCACCACGCAAACGCCATCGTAATTGATTTGCATCAATTTTTCTGTTAGCGGTGTGCTGTTGCGTGCAAAAAGCTCAATCGGTTCCATTGCTGGCGTATTGTGCTCGCTGCCAAAGGTTACCACAAAACCTTGGTCGTGCAGGTAGCTGGCGTATTTCTCCAACAATTCCACGCCATTACGCGTAGTGATAAATTCCACGGAATGGAAACCACGTTCGGTCAACTGTTGCGCCACCCGTTCCAGGTCATTTTCAAAATCGGTGTAACCGCCCTTGGCATCGTCGGCCAAAAACGGATAAGTAGGTATGCCACCTCCTGCCACGATGATATCGCAAACGGTTTTCATCGGCAAAAATGCTTTTGGGTCTTCGGGAACAAATGCGCCACCACCTGCTTTGAGCAAGTTGCCGCGAATTTCGTTTTCCACACCTGCAATATCATCAATTGACGATTTCAAATCTTTTCCGGCAAAAAGTTTTCCGAACAATTCCTGAATCTTGGCAGCATCATCTCCGCAGGCTTCATATACTTTTAGACGCAATGCTTTTGCTAAATGACGTTCGCGGATAGACCCTTTTGTCAGGTCGTTTTTTATCCATTCGAAGTCAAGTGTAAAACCAGCTTGACATCCAACCAACAATAAATTTACTTTGTGACACATGGCTTCCACTTGCGCGTTGGCTTCATTTGTAACGTCAGCCAATTGCGTGGCTAATGGTTCTGCCAATACAAATGGGTACGACAAGCCTTTGCCGCTGAGGTAGGTGCGACCAGGATTTCCTGGGTCATTCACACGCAATCCTGCCTTTTGGTCGGCCTCGTTCAGACTGATAAACTCGATGTTGAACAACGGGTACAATCCGCGTTCCTTGCAACCCTTGGCCCACGCTTCGTAGCCGGCAGTGCTATAAAAATCATTGATTCCCAATACTTCTACGCCTTCGGCAACGGCCATGTCGAGCGCTTGTTTTACATCAGTGAATGCACTGAATGAGTACGGAGTGTGTAGATGTGCGTTTACTTTTTTCATGATAAAGAGCCCCTAACCCCTAAAGGGGAATTTTGATTAGTATTGTATGTTATTGTTTTAATTTCTTTTTCTCTTCTGTTCCCAACTGTTTTGCATTCAGTTTTGACACTACTTTTTTGCCCGTTTTTGCTTCAATTTCCTTTCGTGTATTGCCTGCTATTGTGCCACCTTGTTTGGCAATCGTGCGGCTATCCTCAAAGGTTTTTGGATTTTTCTCTTTCGATATTTCTGTTGTTGTGGCCTCGGCTAGCATATTCAAAACCAATTCCAGGTTGGTCATGTTGTCTCGCAGATTTTCCTTCTTTAAGTCTTTAAATACTTTGTACTGTTTTGTTGTAAATCCACTCCAACCACTCGTTATTTCATCAGTAAGTATGGCATATTCTTGACCTTTCTGTACGCCTTTGTCATCCCATTCGTCAGTCAAATCTTTTCTGATTTCAATGCTTTTGAGTCGCTGATTAATCCATTCTTTAGAATAACCCTTCCGCAAATAAGTCTCCATCAATCTATCAATCCCAATTTCGGGGTCTTCAATTTCATCTATCCTTTCACTTCCTACTCGTGCCAACCATTGCTTGAAAGGCTCTGCTTTGGGTGAGGGAATGGATTGAATAAGTCTGAATAATTGTTCTGTATCAGCAACATCGGTAAGTCGCATTTTGCCATCAGTGGCTAGCATTTTCAAACCGTGACAATTAGTCACGGTTTCATTTCCTTCATCTTTCAACCTCTGTTTTAACTTGCGCCAATATGAAGGTACATCAACACTATCAGTAAGCACACCCACAACATCCACAATTGAAAAATACCATTTCTCTTGTTCTTCATCCCAATGAGTCCGAATTTTTCGGTCGTTGAATAATTTTATTGCAGTTTCTTTGGTCATAGTCTCAGATTGATTAAATAGTCTTTTCGTATTTTCAATTCTAACCGGTTACAAATTGTAACCGCTTCGTGTTTCAACCGTACGATTTTTGCGTACGCTTAGTTTCAAATTCAATTCGGGTCTTGCGATTTCCATATCGCAGTATTATCCTTTACAAAACCGCGATATGGAAATCGCAAGACCCGAGTTATTTATCCAACCTTTTTCCTGTGAAACACCTCATCTCACATGCGAAAATGGTACGGAAGCTGCTTCCCTCGCATTTTCTCCTGCTTCCCTCGCATTATCTCGTTGCTCCATAGCATTTTCACATACTTCCCTCGGGTTTTCTCTTACTTCCCTATCATTTCCGCATGCTTCCCTCGCAATTTCTCCTGCTGCTCTCCCTTTTTCTCGTACCTTCCTCCCATTTCCGCACACATTCTTGGGAAAATTCAGTTATTACAGGTCTGATTCTTTTTTACTTCTTCGTTTTAAATGCATCCCCAATCCTTGCTTTCAAGGTTTTCTGCATTTCAGGAATATAATTCTTCATCATATCATCCATCATTTCTTTCATAATCTGTGGCATGATATTGATGGATTTCTGCCCGGTGGGTGATTTGTAGAACACAAGAAAATCATTTATCTCGCTTTCGGTATAATATTTTTCGTAGATGGAAGTCATCATGTCGGTCAGTTTTGGAGACAACTCTTTGACTGTTTTCATGGCAATTTTCATCACTTCCTCCGACCGCGCTTTGGCAGTAGAATCTTTCATCTCCGATTGCATCTGAGTAGCCATTGCTGGTATCATAGCATCTATCATTTTGTTAATCATGGAGTCATTCTTCATCACGTGAATCAGCTCCTTGACAGCTTCTTGTTTGGTGCGTGAATAACCATTTGTAAATACTGAAATAGAAAGAAGTAATAGGAATAGTGTCTTTTTCATGGTGGTAGTGTATTTTAATTTATAGTTTTAAAATTAATTCTTTCAAACGATTTGGGTAACCTGAGTGTCTAGAAATACAAAAAATACAATTGAAATATATCCAATCAAAGCGTAGAGAAACTCCACGCTTTGAATGATTTGTTTTTTTAGTCGGGGCGCGACTTCAAGTCGCACTCCGACTAAAAAACAAGAATTTAAACTCCTAATTTCGAGCGACGAATAAATTCAGCGTCCGTAAAGTTTTGACCAGAAATATATCCTGCCAATGGTTGCATGCGTTCGTTGATTACGTCCAGGAACCAGCTTGGTTGTGGGAAGAATGAATCTTCCAATTCGAAGGCTGGCGTAATCCAGTTGCGAGAACCCAATACACAAACCGGAGCATCCAAATAGTCGAAACAAAGGGTGCTGATGTTGGCTGCAAAGTCGTTCAGGAATGAACCACGTGCACAAGCATCACCGGCGATAATGATTTTACCAGTCTTTTTTACAGACGCAATCACTTGTTCGTAGTTGAAAGGAACCAATGAACGGGCATCGATAACTTCGGCTGATAAACCGTATTTTTCTTCCAATTCTTTGGCAGCAGTCAATGCAGGATAAAGTGTATGACCAACCGTTAGGAAAGTAACATCTTTACCTTCTTTTTTCACGTCTGGCTCGCCAAATGGAATTTCGTAATAACCTTCTGGCACACCACCTGTATGGAATTGTTCACCAATTTCGTAGATACGTTGGCTTTCGAAATAAACCACAGGGTCAGTGCCTTGCAAAGCTGAGTTCATCAAACCTTTTGCATCATAAGGAGTTACAGGGAAACAAACTTTCAATCCAGGAATTTGAGTTACCAATGAAGTCCAGTCTTGTGAGTGTTGCGCACCATATTTCGAACCTACCGACACACGTAATGTGATAGGCATTTTCAATACGTTACCGCTCATCGATTGCCATTTAGGCATTTGGTTGAACACTTCATCACCACAACGACCCAAGAAATCGCAATACATAATTTCGGGAACCACACGACCACCACACATGGCGTAACCAATGGCAGTACCCACGATAGACGCTTCGGCAATAGGCGAGTTGAATAAACGGTGGTAAGGCAAAGCCTCAGTCATACCGCCATAAACGGCAAACGCACCACCCCAATCGCGGTTTTCTTCACCGTAAGCAATCAGCGACGCATCTTGATAGAAACGGTGCATCATGGCTTCGAAAATACCGTCACGCAACTGGAATTGTTTCATTTTGCTGAATGGTTTTCCATCCGCATCAAAAGCAAAACGTTCTTTGGTAGCAATCTTTTTTACGCGAGAATTGTCGGCCAATGGCATCAAAACATCAGGCGTTGCAGTAGAGAATGAATCCACCGAACCGTTTGAGAACATCATGTCGCCAATCACTTGCGCGTTGGTCATACGTGGTGACAATTCGTCGTCGATTGATTTCAGGAACATATCATACACCAATGCTTTCACATCAGTCCATGTTGCATCAAGATCAGCTTGTGTAGCTTCTTTGGCGTCAATCAGTTGTTTACCGTAAGAAACGATACAATCTTGTGCTTCCCATGCTTCCACTTCTTCTTTTGAACGATACGAAGACGCATCTGAAGGGGAGTGACCGCTGTAACGATAAGTCAGAACATCCAACAAAACAGGTCCGCGTTTTTCTTCCAAAATAACACGTTTGCGTTTGTAAGCGTCAATTACTGCCAAAGGATTGTAACCGTCAACGCGCTCAGCATGCATTTGTTCCGGATTTACACCAGCACCAATACGAGCCGCAATATCATAACCCATGGTTTCGCCGGCTGTTTGACCGCCCATTCCATATTGGTTGTTCATAATGTTGATAATGATTGGCAAACCTCCATTCATATCACCTTCCCAAAGTTGGTGGAATTGGTCCATAGACGCAAAATTCATTCCCTCCCAAACCGGACCGCAAGCCATTGAAGCATCACCAATATTGGCTACAACCAATCCTGGTTTGCGATTTACTTTTTTGTACAATGCAGCACCTACGGCAATATCACCCGAACCACCCACAAGGGCATTGTTAGGATAAACACCAAATGGAGTGAAGAAAGCGTGCATAGAACCACCTAATCCGCGGTTGAAACCAGTTACACGAGCAAAGATTTCTGCCAATGTTCCGTAAACGAGGAAGCGACGGGCCAATTCTTTGGTAGTGCCTTTGAAGTCTTTTTTCACAACGTTCAAAACAGCGCCGTCGAAAAATGATTCCATTACGTCCAACAAATATTTGTCGTCCGATTGGTGAATAGCCGACATACCTTTGGCAAGAATTTCGCCGTGTGAACGGTGGCTACCAAAGATAAAATCGTCAACGGTCAATGTCCAGGCCATACCTACTGCAGAAGATTCCTGTCCGATAGACAAGTGAGCAGGACCAGGGTGATTGTACGGAGTTCCGTTGTAAGTACCAACCGTTTTGATGAGGTTAATCATTGTTTCGAACTCGCGAATCAACACCATGTCGTGATAAATGGCTTTGAACTCTTCGTTGGTAAAATTACCTTTTTCGTCTTTTACCGTTTTTTGATATTGATTTACTGGAATCGGTTGAAATTCCACGAAACCCGGTTTACGCATTTCAACTGGGTCAATGTGCTGTACTTTTGGCATGATTGATATGTTATTTTGTTGTTTGTTTGAATTGATAGCGTCCAACCGATTGTTTTTATTCGGGTTTACGCGTTGATGATTGTTTGGAAAAGTTTAAAAACCGACAAACCGCAAAAAAGCGATTGAGCGTTTTTTAGAACGCAAATATCGTTTCTTTAAATATCTCGCTTACCGTAGGGTGTGGGAAAACCACTTCCTGCAATTGGTTGATAGTCATTTCTTGTTCAATGGCCATGCATGCTCCGTAAATCATTTCGCTGCAAGGATTTCCCAACATGTGAACACCGATAACTTCGCCGTATTTTTCGCCGATAAGCACTTTGCAAAGTCCGCTGCCACCTTCATTTTCGGCTACAAAGCGACCAGCAAAAGCCATAGGCAATTTGGCTACTTTATAAGCAATTCCTTTTGCTTTGGCTGATTCTTCTGTTTCGCCTACACCTGCCACTTCTGGATTGGTATACACTACGCCCGGAATCGCATTGTAACGCATCATATCAGCACGACCAGTAAGGTTATTTACCACTACTTCGCCTTCTCTACTGGCAGTATGTGCCAATAATGAAAACCCGGTTACGTCGCCAGCTGCAAATACATTTGGAACATTGGTACGCATTTTCTCGTCGGTTTTGATACCGCCTTTGAACAATTCCACGTTTAGATTTTCCAATCCAAAACCTTTGGTAATTGGTCGACGACCTACACTGACAAGGATTTTATCGCCTTCGATAACTTCCGTTTTTCCGTCTTTTTCGAAGAATACTTTGTTGCCTTCAATTTTCACCACCTTGGCATTTAAGTTGAACTCAATGCCTTTTTTTCCATAAATATCGCGCATCATGGCTGATATTTCAAAATCCAAACCACCCAAAATTTCAGGAAGCATTTCTACTATCGTAACCTTTGATTCTAAGCTATTGAAAAAACTGGCAAACTCCATCCCAATAACACCACCACCAATTACTACCAATGATTTTGGTTGTTCTTTCAAATCAAGAATTTCGCGGTTGGTAAGGATAATATCGCCCGCTTCTGCCAATCCTGGAATTGGTGGAACAAAAGCTTCAGAACCTGTACAAATAAGCAAGTTAGCACCCAAGTAGCTTTCGCCACCGCAAGTAACTTCCACACCTTTTGGACTACGACCTTGAATCATGGCTTCGCCTTTCACTACGGTAACGTGGTGCATTTTCATTTTGCCTTCAACTCCGGCCACCAGTTTGCGCACCACTTTATTTTTGCGGGCTACAATTTTACCGTAATCGAAACGAATGTTGTCTCCAAACACACCGTATTTATCGCCGTGTAAAGCATTTTCATACGTTTTGGCACTGTAAAGCATGGTTTTAGTCGGGATGCAACCTTCGTTGAGGCACACACCACCCATGCTTTTCTTTTCGAATAAAATCACTTTCAATCCTTTATGTCCTGCACGTTCTGCAGCTACATATCCGGCTGGACCTCCACCGATAATTATTAAGTCGTACATATTTTTTTGTCTACAGTCTTCAGTCTCCAGACCACAGTCTTTTGACTGGCGACCGGAGACTGGTGACGTTATTTAGAAAATGTCTAGTTCCAATGTTTCAATCTCTATAGCAATTTGTTTCAAGAAACGGGTTGCTTCGCCGCCATCCAAAGCGCGGTGGTCATACGTCAAACTCAAGCCAATATAAGGAACGAAAGCATACACGCCATCGCCCAAATCTTTCGGACGAGGAACAATAGTGTTCACACCCAAAATGGCTGATTGTGGTAAGTTGATAACCGGCGTAAACATCTCCACACCGTAAGCTCCAAGATTTGAAACGGTGAAAGTAGCCGATTCTGCAGCCAAAAGTTCAGGAGCAATAGCACCTTTTTTGCAACTGTTGGCAACTTCTTTCATTTGATTTGACAATCCAATAATTGATAAATCGTCGGCATTGCGCACTGCAGGAACCATCAATCCACGTTCGGTATCCACTGCCAATCCTAAATGCACTTTATTGAACAAACGCATGGCATCGCCAGTGAAATGTGAGTTTACGTTCGGGAATTTCTTCAAAGCTTTGATTACCGCAAAACAAACGAAATCGTTGATGGTAAGGTTGGCAGATAAAGTTCCAGCTTCAAATGCTTTCTTGGCTTTTTTGCGCAACGACTGAATCTTACGAGCATCAGCTCCCAAGTGGTGAGTCAATTGTGCCGAGTTTTGCAAAGAAGTATGCATCGCTTTCGCAATCAGTTTACGCATGTTCGACAATTTCTTGTCTTCGTAATCCAATCCGTAAACAGCATTTACAGGAGGCAATAAATCGGTAGATTTTACTGTTCCAGCCAATCCTGAACCAGCTCCTTGAGGTTGAACTCCTTCGGCAACGGCAACAGCTTTGGCAAGTGGCGTTAATTTCCCACGAGTTTCCAATGCAGCCAACACGTCTTTTTCAATCACACGGCCGGCAGGACCTGAACCAGCCAATTCGCAAGCATTCAATGCTTCTTTTTCGGCTAAGTTTTTAGCACGTGGAGAAACGAATGAAGATTGATTTGAAGACCCGATAGCTATCGGGTTGACAATTTGAAGATTTGAAGATTTCTGTGCAACAGTTGGTTTTGCTTCATCAACTGCTTGTGGTTCTACATTGACTGTTGACTGTTGACTGTTGACTGTTGTCTGAAGCAGGCCAGCATATTCATCACCAGGTTGTCCAATTACCATCATGTCAAGCAATACTGGCACTTCGTCGTTTTCGTTGTAAAAACTTTCAAGTATCACTCCATCAATTGGCGATTCTTCTTCGAACGAAGCTTTATCCGTTTCATACGAAAACAGAACCTCACCTTTTTTTACCGTATCACCTTTTTTCTTTTTGATTTCGGTAATGATACAACTTTCAACCGATTGCCCTTGTTTTGGCAAAATTACTACTACAGCCATAGATCAATTAATAATTAATAATTCACAATTAATAATTTAGAACAGAAACTAGATTAGTTTCTGTTCATATATTTCCTTATTCTTTCAGTTCTAATAAACTACATTGAATTTCCAATACCAACAAGCATAACAGATAATATTATTATTGCAATTCCTGAAGCAAAAGTCCATTTTGTTTTAGGTGCCACACCTTTCCATTCTTTTCTATAAATGCCCCACAAATTTGCAGTTAGGATGATGGTTGACATGTGTAGAATCCATGAACTTGCACCATTTCCAAGTTTGCTTTCGCCCATTCCGTAAAAGAAAAATTGCAAAAACCAAGTTGTTCCAGCCAAAGCCGAAAACATGATATTGCGGGTGATTGGTGTTGTTTTATCAGTAAAGTTTTTATAAGATTTATTCTTCAAACTCAATATGGTAGTCCAAATGAAATTGGTGGTTAATCCGCCCCAAAGTATGACTACAAATGTAACATTATTTTGGTAAAGAAACTCCCCTTGATTTGGATTCAGTGATTTCCAAGCTTCATTGGCAATTTCTGCCATTGGTTTTCCTGCTTCAATTCCGAAATTGAAAAACGAACTTAAAATACCAGAGAATACGGCAATGATTAAACCTTTTACCAAACTGAATTCAGCCACACTCGCTTTTTGTTGTTCTACAGTAAGTTCGCTCTCTTTCATCATGCCCGCTTTGCCTGTAAAAGCAATTCCTACCACACAAACCAATACACCCAACAATACCAATTGACCACCCGGAGATGCCAACATGTCGGTAAATGATATTTTTCCTGCTGTTGGAAAAATAGTGTAATATAATGATGGAACCACTGCTCCAAAAGCAGAGCAAAATCCTAGTACGACAGAATTTCCAAGTGACATTCCCAAATAGCGAACGCCAAGCCCGTAAGTCAAACCGCCAATTCCCCACAATAATCCCATCACGAAAGTAATAACCAAAATTTGAGAAGAAGCAGAAGCGATAATTTCTCCAAAATGAGGAATTGTTAGATAAGCAGCCAATGGTGGTACAATTAACCACGAAAAAAGACCTCCAACGATCCAAAAGCTCTCCCAAGCCCAGCCTTTAACCTTATTGTAAGGCATATAAAAACTACCAGAAGCGAAACCGCCAATGGAGTGAAAAAGTATTCCTAATAATGCGTTCATATATTTGAAGCCCACCCTAACCCTCCCAAAGGGAGGGAACTTGCAGACGATTAATTGTGATTGATTAGATTTAATTTGGTTGCCTCAAAGCCCCTCTTTTGGAGGGGCTGGGGAGGCTTTTGTTTTTATCTTTTAGACGTAATGTTTTTTTCGTATTGTTGAATGTCAGCAATGTATGCTTCGCCAGCTATAACGCCTTTTTTCTTGCAATAATAATCATACACAGCGCCCCATGGCAATGATTTTGCTTCTTCCAATAATGCCAAACGTTCAAAATTCTGACCGTTAGCTTCGAAAGAACGCAACTGTGAAATTGGTTCCAACAGTGCTTGCAACAATGCTTTTTGAGTGGCGCGAACGCCCACTACATAAGCACCGATACGGTTGATAGAAGCATCGAAATAATCCAATCCAACGTGAACGCGATCCAATGCATTACAACGGATAATTTCTTGTGAAAGTGCCAATAATTCGTCGCTCAAAATTACTACGTGGTCACTGTCCCAACGTACGCCACGACTTACATGAAGCATGATTTCAGGAGCAAAAAGTAACAATGAAGAGATCTTGTCAGAAATAACTTCGGTTGGGTGGAAGTGACCCGAATCCAAGGTAATCATTTTGTTGTTGGCAACACCGTAACCCATGTAAAACTCATGTGAACCAACCACGTAGCTTTCGCTGCCGATACCGAATAATTTACATTCGATGCTGTCCAACATATATTCATCATTGGTTTTGTATTCGAAAATAGTATCCAATGAATTTTTCAAGTTTTGGCGATAAAGCAAACGGTCAACCGTTACATCTTTCGAACCATCTGGAATCCAAATGTTGTGAATACATTTCGAGCCCAATTGACGGCCCATTTCTTCTGCAATTTTGCGACTGCGGTTTACGTGGTCAATCCAGAATTCACGAATCGCAGGGTCGCGGTGTGATAAAGTAAATCCGTCAGCAGATTTTTCGTGCGAAAAACAGGAGCAGTTGAAATCCAATTTGTAACCTTTTTCTTTTGCCCAATCAATCCAGCTTTGGAAATGCTTTGGTTCAATCTCGTTGCGGTCAACATTCTCGCCGCCAAAATCGCCATAAATAGCGTGTACATTTACGCGATGTTCGCCAGGAATCAATGACATAGCTTTGTCAATATCAGCACGAAGTTCCGCCATGGTACGAGCTTTGCCTGGATAATTTCCAGTAGCTTGAATACCACCAGTAAGTTGTCCATCGCCGTTTTCAAATCCTACCACATCATCAGCTTGCCAGCAATGCAAGGAAATGGATAGTTTCTCTAGCTGTTCTACAGCATTTTCTACATCAATACCCAAATCGGCATATCGTGCTTTAGCATATTCAAATGCTTGTGAAATTTGTGAGTCTTTCATCATTTGTTAGTTAGTATATTTATTATTATTTTATTTCTCAATCTTTTTAAATTTTTCGTAAGCTGCTTCCCATTCGCTTTTATTTTGGGGCAAATATTCATCCAACTGAATTGAATCACGAATGATTTGACGCATTTCCTGCAACGAATCAACGCAACCAGCTGCTTTGGCCTGAATCATAATGTTACCAATGGCTGTTGCTTCCGACGGTCCGGCAATTACCGGTATTCCAATCGCATTGGCAGTCCATTGATTGAGCAAAGGGTTTTTAGAACCACCACCAATCACATGAAGTTTCTCGATAGCAAATGGTGCCAATTTAATCAACATTCCCAATACCGATTTGTATTTCAACGAAAGACTTTCGAAAATACAGCGTACAAATTCAGTATGACTTGTAGGTGCCGTTTGTCCTGTCGCTTCGCAATAATTGGTAATTGCAGTGATCATACAAGTTGGATTAGCAAATGAGGCGTGGTCTGGGTCAATCAATGATTGGAAAGGGGTTCCCGATTCAGCCATCAACACCAACTTTTCATAAGCGTAGGTAATTCCTTCTTTTTTCCATTCCTTCAGGCATTGTTCAAGTAACCACATGCCGGTAATGTTTTTCAAAAAGCGGGTAGTTCCTTCAATGCCACCTTCGTTGGTGAAATTCAGCGCGTAGGTTTCATCATTGATAATCGCATCTTTCACTTCTATGCCCATAAGCGACCAAGTTCCAGAACTCAAATACGCAAATCGCTCATTTTCTGCGGGAATCGCCGCAATTGCCGAAGCGGTATCATGTCCAGCTACCGCAATCACCGGTACTTTTCCTAATTCACTTTCTTCAGCCAATACATCAGTTAGCGTACCAACTACGTGTCCGGGCATAACAATTTTGCCCAAAATGGAAGGTGAAACACCACCCGCTTCAAGTAATTGGGATTCGAATTTTTTTGTACGTGGATTGAGGATTTGGGAAGTAGAAGCAATGGTATATTCCACCACTTTGTTGCCGGTAAGCATAAATGAAAGTGCGTCGGGCATAAATAATATCTCGGAAGTTGCAGCCAACAACGAGCTATTGTGTTGTTTTAAAGCAAATAACTGGTACAAACTATTGAAATTCATTATTTGAATTCCAGTTAGATTATATACTTTTTCACGTGGCACAATTTTGAAATACTCAGCAGGCATACCTTCAGTATGTGGGTCGCGATAAGCGTAAGGAGCACCCAGAATAGTATTGTCTTTTGCAATTAAAGCAAAATCAACACCCCAAGTGTCAATGCCTATGGATGAAATTTTTACATCTTCTTTTGTTGCAGCTACAAGTCCGGCTTTCAAATGCTCGAACAAAGAATAAATGTTCCAATGGAAATGATTTCCAATTTGCAACATTTGATTTGGAAAACGGGTCAGTTCCTTCATTTGAAGTCTGCCATTGTCAAGCGTTCCTAAAATAGAACGACCGCTGGTGGCACCGATGTCGAATGCCAGAAATGATTTGTTTTTCATGCTGTTTTTAAAGTTGCTGCAAAGATATTCTAAACTAAAATTCTAGATGATATGAAATTTGACATTAAAACTATACTTTTTGACAAGAGCACTCACATTCTCTTGTCAAAAAGCATTTTGTTTTAAAAACATAGAATAATATTTTTTGCTGTAATACTATTCTATGTGGTATTCAAACTTCTTTTCAAACTATAAATCACTTATAATCTGTGGTTTGAAATTTTATTTATACAATGCGCCATAAGTTTGGCAAGCACGATAATCTGAACCTTCTTTTTCCATTCCAAAAGCTGCCCATGCACTTGGACGGAAGATTTTTTCTTCTCCAACATTGTGCATACAAACTGGAATTCTCAACATAGAAGCCAAAGTAATCAAGTCGGCGCCAATATGTCCGTAGCTGAATGCACCGTGGTTTGCACCCCAATTATTCATTACCGAATACACATCTGTAAAACTTCCTTCGCCAGTCAAACGTGGAGCAAACCAAGTGGTTGGCCATGTTTTGTTGGTGCGGTCGTCAAGTACAGTGTGAACTTCAGCAGGAATATCAACTGTATAACCCTCTGCCAATTGAAGAACTGGTCCAAGACCTTTTACCAAATTGATACGAGCCATTGTTACCGGCATTCCACCTTTTGTAAGGAAGTTTGACGAGAAACCACCACCGCGGAAATATCCACAATCAGCTGGATACCAAGTTGTAGCGTCTAATGTTTTTTGAACTTCTTCTTCGGTAATTTCCCAGAATGGTTTCATAGCTGGTTGACCGTCGATGGTTTGTTGACCGCTACCGTCCAATGCTGCCGAACCAGAGTTGATCAAGTGAATCAAACCATTAGCTCCTAAGCCTTCCAATTTATGACCAGTTACACGTTCAACAGCTTCTGGACTCCAATAGGTACGAACATCGGCAAAAACTTGTGCTGTGTTGGTCACTAATTTTCCAAATAACATGGCTACACCATTCAATGCATCGTTTTCGGTTGCTACAATAAAAGCCTCACGGATACCGTTCCAGTCGAATGAAGTATTCAAAATCGCTTCTGCAAAATCACCGTTTGGCATAAAATCGGTCCATTGACGTTGGCCCTGAAAACCAGAGGCAATCGCATTGTGTCCCAACGCTTCTTCGCCAAAACCAAGTTCACGCAATTTAGGATTTCCAATCATCAAGTCACGCATAATCATGGTCATTTTCACCACAAATTCCCATTCTGTATCGAGTACTTCGCGAGATTTCTTTTTGTCATCATCGTTTGTATCTTCGCCTTCGTTTGATTTGCAGTATTTTGAAGTCCAATCCATTGCTTTTTTGAATTCTTCTGGGTCAAAAACACCCAATTGCACACGGCGACTGATTTCGCTCATGTCAACCGATTCGTTGCGCATGCCCAAATATTCCTGGAAGAAATCCGTATTCACAATTGAACCGGCAATTCCCATAGAAACTGAGCCAATCGATAAATATGATTTGCCTCTCAAAGTGGCAACGGCGATTCCACCTTTTACAAAACGAACGATTTTTTCTTGTACGTCGGCTGGAATTGTATTATCGCCACCATCTTGTACATCGCGGCCATAAATGCCGAATGCTGGAATACCTTTTTGTGCGTGACCAGCCAATGCCGCTGCCAAATAAACCGCTCCCGGACGTTCAGTTCCGTTGAATCCCCAAATCGCTTTTGGCATTTGTGGATCCATGTCAATGGTTTCGCTGCCGTAACACCAAGCTGGAGTAACAGTAATTGTTGCACCAACGCCAGAGACTTTGAACTTTTCGGCACAAGCCGCAGCTTCGTCTACACGACCGATGGTTGTGTCTGCAATTACACATTCAACTGGAGTTCCATCACTGTATTTCAATGTAGAAGTGATAAAATTAGCCAAGTTTTCTGCCATATTCATGGTTTGAACTTCCAACGATTCGCGCACACCACCCTGACGGGCATCAATGGTTGGACGAATTCCGATTTTCGGGTTTTCACCTTGCAATCTTCCTGTTTTGATTTTTCTTTGTTGCGCGTTTCCAGATGCTGAAAATTCGCCCGAAACTGTTCCTGCTTTCATGATTTATTTTTAAGATTAAGACTCAAAATCTACCAAGGGAAGATCTAAAATCATTTGTTGATTTATTTGTTGTTTGTTTAATTTGTTATGCTGAACTATGCTGATTTATAGTCAAAAAAAATATTCTACTAAATCTCTATTCTACTAATTATGCGAATCAGGAGTAGAGACTCCATAATTCATTGTTAGTATAAAGTGTTTATATTCAAGAAAATAAGTGTTAAGATGTTTGTTTAATTCCCTGAAAATCATTATCTTAGAGGAAAA
>Ga0247844_1002916_pt1 | contig 26499 bp, 32 predicted proteins | sample LaCtaG_FD_192421 | JGI IMG/M metagenome (GOLD analysis project Ga0247844, IMG submission 192421) | Freshwater microbial communities from meromictic Lake La Cruz, Castile-La Mancha, Spain - LaCruzMarch201714.5m_1 | ecosystem: Environmental > Aquatic > Freshwater > Lake | place: Spain: Castile-La...
TCTTCGACATCCCCGAGGAACTCGACCGCCTCTGCCGCCTGTGCGGCATCGACCCGACGGTCGGCAACTTCCTCGCGATCGTCGGCAACCAGCCCTCCCGGGATTTCCTGCGCTCGTTCGATTCGGCGTTTAAGCGCGACGCGAGTCTCCCGGCGCTTTCGACTGATTTCATGGGCGACTTCCTGCGCCTCTCCGACCACCTCTCCTATTGGGACGAGGGGTATCCGGCGATCATGCTTACCGATACCGCCATGTGCCGGAACACCCACTACCACAAACCCACCGACACTCCCGAGAAATTGAATTATCCCGTCATGGCCCTGCTAGCGGAGCGGGTGGCTGAGGCGGCGGGAAAGCTCGCCATGATCGTGCATTGAGAGAGACGAAACAGCGTCCTCAGGGTTATCGTGAACGACGAACATGGTAATACTTCTCCTCACTCAGAGGGGTTCAGATTCAAGATGAATAGCACCTCTGAAATGGATTCGGTCTTCGCGTTACTGCGGAGCGCGGAATCCGTCGTGATCTTCACCGGGGCCGGCATGAGCCAGGAATCTGGAATCCCGACATTTCGCGATGCCCTGGAGGGGATCTGGGAGAACTTCTCGCCGGAAGACCTCGCCACCCCGGAGGCGTTCGAGCGCGATCCGGACCGGGTTCGGGAATTTTACGAATACCGCCGAGAGTTCGTGCGGAAGGCCAAGCCGAACGCCGGTCACCAAGCCATCGCCGAGATGGAGGAGATTTTTCCGGAGGTCATCGTCATCACCCAGAACGTGGACTCCCTCCACGAGGCGGCGGGAAGCACGACCGTCATCAACCTGCATGGAGGAATCCTCTCCAACCGGTGCCACCGGGGATGTCCGGGGACCCAGCCGGGATCAAAAACGACTTGCCCCACCTGCGGCAGCGATTCCCTCCGGCCCAACGTGGTCTGGTTTGGAGAGCCCCTCGATCCGATCCTCATGTCGAGGGCAAGGATCAGCGTGAATTGCGCCAGCGTCCTCCTGGTCGTCGGCACGAGCGGGGTTGTCTATCCGGCAGCCGGCCTGGTCGCTCTGGCCGTGGAAAAAGGGATCCCTGTCATTGAGATCAATCCGGGCGAAACGCCATTCTCCAAGCTTGCGTCAGTGTTTCTGCCGACCACGGCCGCAGTTGCTCTGCCGGAGATTCTTCGAAGGATCCGCAAGGGGCCACAAGGGTGAAGTGAGATTTTTTTGGGGGTGGGCACGTATTTGTCCTACTGCGCCTGATAACTTTCTCGCATGACAGCGATTCCCACATCCCATGGCGAGGTCACCATTCAGGCTCCCTCCCCGGTGCTCTTGCGAAATCTTCGGGCACTGCTCCCCTTTGGGGCCTGCCTGCTTTCTGACCCGGACCCCGACCCGTTATACGCCATCATCATGCAGTGCGACGACAAGGAGGTTCTTTGCATCAAGCAGGAGCCACTGGAATGCGATCGCGAGGCGGCTACGCGATGGATGGAAATTCAGCATGGAATTTGTGTTGACGCGCTTGCCCGGTTTAAAGCCGAGGGGTTCAGCGGGGCCTACCTGCCGGCTCCCTACCTGCGGCAGCGCGACAGCGGGCTCTGGGAGTCGGGAATTTCACATTTCATTTTCCCGTCACCATCCGGCATGGAGGCTCAGGAATTCCCGTATGACCCCGCGTTTGACGACCATTTTGGTCACGGTGCCACGATCATGCTCAAACGCTTTCTCACCCACTTCAAAGGCGCCTTCCTCGCCTCAGGCCTCACCTCGCCTCAGTATTTTTCCCTGCACATCCGGCCGCGCCTCCACCTGCAATCCCTCGCGATGTATTTCCTGTGCGTCGGTCCGCATGTGATCTGCCTCCGCGAAAACCTCCGCGCCAAAGAGGACCCCGCGTGGACGATCCTTGCCGGGGCCGGGGTCAAAACCGTCTTCCACATGCCCTGCGTCCCGATGGCGATCAAAGAGGCGGACCTCGCCGTCACGAAGTATGCGCCGCCCTCCGAGTAGATGCGAGACAGCAACACCAGCCCCCACGGCCGCCAGCGAAAAACTTGACCCTAAAAACACGACGTCCCGCCCCAATTCCACCGGATTCTTTTAAGAACTTGCCAGCCTACCCCCGCGGATGTCCTACCCCAACTGGTAAAATGCTGGCATTATGAGCATCCATGAAATACTGACCGCCTCATCCGGGCACCAACGGGAAACCACAGAAGCCGCCAAGAACGATCCCCTGGCCCTGTTCCCGAAACGTTGGGGAACTCTGCCCGTCAAATCCCTGCTCTGCACCGTGCCAGAGTTGCTGACTATGGCACCCCGGTTTCAGAGGAAAACTCCGGATGATCTGCTCGGGCAAAACCAACATTTTGATGTGATCGTGCGATGCGGGGAATCCTGCCAGAAACCGATCCCGGTTGGCATGGTCTCCCCGCGATACAGACTTTTCCAGCACCAGGAGGTCATTCAGAGGGTTCATCAGTCGCTTTCCGAGTTGGGAATCCACGACGTGCCGGTCCGGGCGATGGTCACCACCGAATGGGAGCGCGTGTTCCTGTGTTTTGATCTTGGTGGACTCCTCACGACCTCTCCGGATGGATATCCGGTCAGTCTTCAACTGTGGGTGCGTAATTCCATGGATGGAAGCGCGGCCATGCGCATGGACCTCGGGTGGTTGCGACTGGTCTGCAGCAATGGCATGGTTGTTGGCCGCAGCCTCGGCCGTTCCCGCGTCACCCATGCCGCGAATTCCAGCATTGATGAGGCCTTTCACCCGATTGAGCAGGGCATGGTCACAGCAAAATCCGAGGCTCAAACCATGGGCAAATGGGCAGGCACGAAAGTTCATGAAATTGATCTCATTGAATGGGCGGACGGACATTTGTCCAAAATGTGGGGACCAATCACAGCAGCAAGGGTGCTCCACATCTGGAAAACCGGCCTGGAAGCCAGGCCCAATCCGCCATTTGTGAAATGCCCCGCAAGTCGAAGGACCCTTGAGGCCACAACCCCCGTTCCCGGCGCCCCTGCAAAATCAAAATCCCTCTACGACCTCCTTCAAATCCTGAGTTGGATCGCCTCCCGCCGGTCGGACTTTTCAGAAACCCAGGCCGCCCAACTTGAAATTGGCCGCCTCCTCACTCCCCTTTTGAAAATTTGCGGGTAGAAATCGGAATGCTGCCGGAGTCACAGGATATCTGAAAACCGGACGATTGCCGGGATCCGATCTCCCAGATCGACGAAACCGGCATCTACAAGCAGGTGACCGATCGATGCCTTCTCCTCGCGATCCCCTGCGACGGCGGAGACTACAATTCCCACGTCGTCCGCTGCCGCCCCTCAAGCATCCGAGCGGCCAGCCAGGCGCTTGCACTCCTCTTTGGACAGTTTGTGAAACAAGGCCGGAAGTAGCTCGGTCAACTACCCCGGACCCGACCGGGCCGTCCGGGAACTGGACATCACCGAGGGCCGTTCCACCGGTATCCCGAAGATCCTTCGGGCGATGAAGAAGAACGGCTCTCCGTCGCCGCAATTTGAGTTCGACGACGAGCATTCCTATTTCCTCCTCCGCCTGCCGGTTCACCCAAAGGAAAGCCATGCAGCAAAGCCAGAAGAAGCAGCCACCGGACAAGTCGCAGGTGAACTCACAGGACAAGAACGGCTAGAGTCACGGCTAGAGTCGCGCTTGGCCGCCAGAATCATCCTCTTTCTCACACAAGGCGAGTTTGGGAAATCCGCGCTGGCCAGTCTACTGGGACACAAGACCGTTTCAGGCGAACTTCACAAGCAGGCCAGACGACTTGTTGAGCAAAAAATCATCGAACTCACCATTCCCGATAAACCCAACAGCCGCCTCCAAAAATACCGCCTGACCGCCAAGGGGAAAGCTTTGCTCGGTAGAGACTGAACCGCCTTTCGCGCCTTTCGCGTGTATCGCGGGCCCGGAATTGAGATCCGGACAGCCGTCCGCCGCGTCACCCCGTGCGATGAGGGCCTTTGAAAACCTCGCGCCGGTGCCATCTGATGAATTCCCGATCGGGCAGCCAGCCAGAGTCCTGAGGAGGGCGGATCGCCTTCATGTGGAACCGCATGAGGAAGTCCGCCACAGCTTCGCCGCCATGGGCTTTGCGTGAGACGTGGATTCTCGGGATATCATCGTCATCCGAGAGAGTGAACGCACCCAGATCGAAAAGCTTGTGATGAAGGGCATTGAGTGCGATTCCATTTCGCTCCTCGGAGGGACCTCCGGCAACGTGCCAGCGGATGTGTGCCGCCTCGATCCCGGCGCTCACATCACCAATTCTCAGGTCCCATCCGGTGATGGCACAGCGGTATTCGTAGGCGGTCAGAATCCGCGAGCGGAAACCGGGATCCCGGCCTGTTGACTCCTGTTCATCGGCATCCGGGATTTTCTCACCTCCGAGGCTCAAACCCACCGCCGCCGCAATATCGTCATGGAGACTTGGTGGAAAATTGTTGGCGAGAATACGTGCGCCGAGTTTGGCGGTGTAAACGGGATGATTCCGGAATGCATCGCAGAGGTCGGGGGCAAATGATCCCTCCGCCTTGGCGTCTTCCAATTGGGTGATAGTCGGAGGGTCGATTGATTCGGCAACCCGGGAGCCACGCGAATCACGGACGATCCACACTTTCCCCGTGTCATTCTGCAAACGCCAGAACGGATCCCGTGCGTTGGGCGGCGAGGGCGGGCCGAAGCGGGACAATAATTCCTCCAACTCTACACGAATGATTGAAAACGGCGTGGGACCGAAGTCACCTCGCTGGGCCCGTCCCAGCATCAGCAGGATGAGAAGTGGTTTGTGTGGCATGCGTTTGCCATCACCGGTGGGTGCCTGCCGGAGATCGTCGAAGCGGTTGAAAATTTCGGAAAGCCCGGGAGTGAAATAACTCATGATTTCAGGTAGTTGCCCCTTACGGGAATGACGTGTCTGACACCCCCACGGGGATCCTCCATGTCCCCGTTGTATCTCGGGATCACATGGATGTGAAGGTGCATCACCGTCTGCCCCGCTGCCTCGCCACAATTGAATCCAATATTGTAGCCATCAGGCTTCGGTTCCAGCGTTTGGTCGAGGACTTCTTTGACCCGCGCAACCATGTCCATGAGTGCGCGGCGCTCCTCTTCCGATGCCGCGAACCAATCTGGAACAATCCGCCTGGTAACAACCAAGACATGTCCGGGCGATACGGGAAACCGGTCAAAAAATGCAAATCCCCACTCGTCGGAGAGTATCCAATCGGAAACAGGAACATCGAGGAAGGGTGACATTGCTCACCCGATCAAACCCGGTTTGCGGAGCTTTCTCAATACATTGTAAACATTCTTGCGGGTCAACTCATCAAGGCCCCCCCAACGTGGGTTTGGTCCAACGTGATTTTTATGAGCCTTTCCCATACTGGGTAGGAGTGCCTCAACAGGATTGAATGGCTTGGCATCGTAAAATTCACTTCTTGCCGTAACGAACACTGAATATTTCTTCTGGTCGATTCCTCGAAATCTTCATAGTTTCGGCGCGATGGCCAACTGGACCCGCGACCAACTCCTCGCTGCGCTCAATCTCTACCATCGCACGCCTTTTGGTCGGCAACACAAAACCCATTTACCCATTGTGGAGCTGGCCGCTCTCATCGGACGGACACCATCTGCCGTCGCGATGAAACTGAACAATTTCACATCCCTTGACGAGGCAGAATTGGAGCGCGGGGTCGTGGGTTTGAGTGGTGCGAGCCATGCAGACCGAGAGATTTGGGCGGAATTCGATGGACGCATGAATGAGCTCGCCGAAGAGTCCGAAGCTGCCCTGGAGCGGCTATCCAAAACAGAAGATGGTCTCAAGATGGAGAAGGATCCAGTTCCTCCAAACGGTCCCAGCGAATCTACCGCAACTGTAAAAGTCCGACGCCAGCAAACATTCTTCCGGAACGCGGTTCTTGGTTCCTATGGCTTCCGCTGCTGTATCACGGGCAACCCAGTTCCCGAACTCTTACGGGCCAGCCACATCGTTCCTTGGTCGCAGAGCGAGGCACACCGCGCCAACCCACGCAACGGACTTTGCCTTGCCGCGACCTTCGATGCAGCATTCGATCGCGGCCTGTTCACCCTCGACGATAGTTGCCGCATCATCCTCAGTCCCCGACTGAAACATTTTCTCCCAAACCCCGAACTCGAGCGCTCATTTGTAGAAGCCGAAGGCCGTCGAATCACTTTCCCCGACAAAAATCTGCCCGATCTGCAATTATTGGCGGAGCATCGAAAAATCTTTGCAACTTCATCCAATGCGTGAATTCCTTGCACCGCTTGCGGGTTTAGTGCCGCTGTTACTTCTTTGCGGAATCCTCTGGATGGTTTCCAAAAAGCGGGAACAAACCTTCAAGACCCCACTCACTCAACGCCTGCTTCGTCCTCCAGGAGAATCTCTTCGCAAGCAGATTGAGGAACTGGATGACAAACTTTGGGACAAGATTTTATCTGCGCTGGTCGGCTGCGTTTTCGTCGGTTTTGGAACATGGGTAGCATTTGATCGACTGATTCTGGGTGCCGCCTTTGTTGTTTTCGGACTTACTGTTTTTTCTCTTTTTTCGTTCTCCCTCTGGAAATTGAGTTTGAGGCTTCGCGATTGCCGACTCGGATTCCTCGGTGAGCGGGCTGTCGGCGAGGAACTCAACCAGCTTCTGGCTCACGGCTGGCGAGTCTTTCACGACGTCGAATTCAATGAGAATCCTGGTCAGAAACCATTCAATATTGACCATATCGTCGTAGGGACCGGAGGTATTTTTGCCATTGAGACCAAGACCCGGCACCGCTCAAGGTCAAGGAGGTCGGAGTCGAGGGCCGCCGGTATGTTGTCTGTCTGAACGAGGAGGAGCGCCGCAAGGACGCCCACGACCGGGAGGCGATCCTGGAGTCGCTGCGCAAAGCTCTCAAGGGCGGAGACAAGAATCTGGTGGGCAACAAGGGCTTCCGGCGCTTCCTCACAACCCGGGGGGGCGGGCGTTTTGCCATCGATGAGCAACAAGTGCGGGCCGACGCCCTTTACGTTGGACTCTTCGTGCTACGAACCGATACCGATCACGATGCGGAGACCGTTGCCAAAATCTACAAGACCCTGTGGATGGTCGAGGACACATTCCGCACAGCCAAAAGCATCCTCGATACCCGTCCGATCTTCCATAAGTGTGACGCGACAATCCGGGGCCATGTCTTTTGCTCGTTTTTGGCCCTTTACCTCAAGCGCGAACTCGAACTGCGCCTGGACACCAAAGGCCTGCAAGCCGAATGGCATGAGATCCTCAGGGGTCTTGACCATCTTCAGCAGGTTGAACTGGGCTTGCAAGGCAGCACGTTCCTGCTCCGAAACGAACTCACAGGCCACGCATCCCAAGCCCTCCGGGCCGCAGAGGTCGCCGTTCCTCCCGTTCTTGTAGAAATCAAGTCTTGATCGGCGCGTCGGAGGGCGAAAATGTAGTGCCAACGATTTTTCTGTCGTCGCAACTCGTTGGTCTTCAACACTGTCAATTTTGCTGGTGTTGAAGATGGGTTTGATTGGCACTTTAGAGAGGGAAGCGCGATACTTGACACGCAATGAAGCTGGCAACAAAATCTTTCAAAGATGATCTCACTTTTTAAAAAGAAGCCGATAGAATTGCGTCTTCTGCCAAAGGGCGACCCGATCCTCAGGTTCGCGCCCGACAAAACCGTGAGAGAGGCCATCGGATCGCAGTCGTATGTGAAGTCCGAGGAAATATCTCAGTCACTCCGTGCCGTTGTTGACCTCGTTGCAGGATCCGCCCTCACGGGATCTTACAGGATGATCGTCCCTCCCGGTGCGATCGGTACTGTGATGAGTTACAATGCCCATCCTCACTTGATGGGAGCTCTGTCGGCCACGATGGCCGGACCAGGCGGCAACTTCACAAATCCTGTCGGGTATGTGCCCCAGGCCGCGCTTGGGGCAGCCTTCATGGTTTACTCGATCGCGGCATTTCTTACTGGACAATATTTCTATGTGACGATCACGAAACGTCTCGTTAAGATTCAGGAGGGGTTGGATGAAATCCGTCGGGGAATAATCGGAATCAACGACTCCTCTTTCGACGCCTCATTGCAATATCTCGACAACGGCCTGCGTAATTCCAAAGATATCCTGGCCTGCGAGCCGCTCCGTCTAGCTTATTTGGCAAACACCCAAAGATTAAGTATCGAGAACCGAGCCTACCACATCTTCAATATGAAGGAATTTCGCGCGGAAATGTCCAAACTGCGCGAGACGGACAGAGCCACCCGCGGCGACGCCTGGGAGCAATTACGCGAGGTTGGAGAAAGGGGCCGACCAAAAGTCTTGGATCTGAGCCGTAAGGCTGCCCTATCCTTATCGATGCACGCATATTTCGCCGCTCTGGAATGCGAACTTTCTGGGATCACATCCACCAAAATTCTCCGTAGTGAATTTGCGCAGGTGGAAACCCTCTGCGAGGAGGCTGACCGAGAGTTTGCTGCAGCCAGTGACTTTTGGCACTCCGTTTCACAACGGGAACAGTGGAGCAGATGCAAAGAGGTCAGCAGGGAGGATTTGGTTGCTGCACGGACCGAAAATGAATCTCTTCGTGCTCAGGTCAAAGAAGCCAGATCCAATTTCTCAACTCTTGTGGAGCGCCTAACGCAGATCCACGAAAAGCCGTGTGAGATCCTGTGGCTCGACGGGCATGCCTATATCCAGGCACAACTTGCTTGAATTGAACCCTAAATTCCGGCCTCCTCTTCGGTCGAAGAAGCGAAGTAAGCGTCAGGGAGAATTTTGCGGAGTTCGAAAAAATGCTCAAGCCCACTGAGCGCAAAGCAACTCTGCCTGCATCAGCACTGACTTGACGGCAACCCCCTGGAGGTCCGGGGGATGGCCATACTTATTCAGGATCCGTCTCACGATCACACGGATTTTGGCCCGTGCGCTTTCGCGCAGCGTCCAGTTGATCGACACGCTTTTGCGGACCTGCATAATGGTAGAAAACGAGGTCGATGTAGTCGTGTTGCCGTCCCACGGTGATGCGTTTTTGCCTGGCCTCGAAGCAAAATCCGTTGCCGAGTTCGAGGAGGAAGGACTGAAGGTGGCTGAGCAGGGCGTTCTCAAGGTCGGATTCGAGGTATTCCGGCCGCTCGGCCAGGCCGGTGAATTCCAAAACATAGGGATCCCGGATGAGGTCGGTGATGGTTTCCTGCGGCTCCTGTTTTCTGGCACGTTCGATCACGGCTTTCTTGTTGGTCGAGAGGCCGGTGCGCTCGTAGAGGAGGCTGCCAATCTGTCGCTGGAGCTGGCGAACGGACCAATTGCCCTTCAGACATTCCTTCTCAAAAAAGGCGCGTTTCCACGGGTCTTCGATGCGGATGAGTTCCTGGAGCTGGCTCCAAGAGAGTCGCAGCAGTTGCACCGGCTCCAATGGCGCGGGCAATTCGCGGGACAGTGACCCGCGAATTGGAAGAGGCCTGAATTCGTCAGACAGTGTCTGACGAGTTGCCGGAAGCAACTTCACCATGGGAGATTGGTCAGACAGCGTCTGACGAATTTCAGGATAAGCCTGAACAAACAATCGGCAGAGCTTTAGAGTCGTGAGTCCCATGCCCTTGATGCTCCGAGCCTCCAGGTCTGCGGCAAGTTTCTCCAACAACCGCGTTCCATACTTCGCCCGGTCTTTCCCATTCTGCTCAAACTCGATGATCCAGAAGCCGACCATCCAATTGCGAACAACGAGGGACTGGTTGGCCACTGCTGCCACCCGGCCTTGAAGCTGGGAGGTCGCAGAGTTGATGGCTTTGACGAGACTGGCGTAGTTCATGCGGCAGCGCTGTGAATCAGCTCAAAGAGATCATCGAGCTCGGGTTTCTTTAAGAGTTGATCCGGGTCGCCGATGGTGGAGAAGGGAGACTCGCCCAGATCCATGCAGGTCCTCGATTTCCTCAACAGTGAAAGGACCTTCTGATTGTCCGTTGAGCTGGAGGAAGAAACGCATGATTTCTCGGGTGATATAAGCGAAATTAATGCAGCCGTTTAAGCTGCAATGCGGTTAATTCCGAGCAATTTCTCAAGGTTTTGGAGCGTTGGTCGGAATGGTTGCCGAAAGAATTTTAGCCAGTCAGGCAGAGAATCCGATCTGCGGCCGGGTGACGTGTTCGGGCTGGCCGTCGGCGAAGACCTCGGCGAGCGAGTAGTCCTGGGCGGGGGCGAGGGTTTTGCCGAGCGAGGTGGCGAGGGCGGTCGCCTGCGGGATGTCGAGGCGCTTGAAGACCCGGTGGCTCACGAGCCGTCCGGGGCGGAGGAGGGCCTGGTCGATGTCGGCTGCGGCGCAGTTGATCGTGCAGATGACGTGGAGGCAGAGGAAGTCGGAAAGCATCCCGTCGGAGAGGTTGAGGATCGCGCTGACCTTGCCCCGGCAGCCCGGGTCGCGGGTCACCACGGGCGTCTTCCAAGGCAAGCTGGACATGAATGGCCTGCCCATCGGCGCCGGAGCAATATTCTTGCGGAAACAGGAAAAACCTCCCTGCGGTGACACGAAATGTCACCCCCACCATGGCAAAGTGTTTCCATGAATATTCCTCCGCATTCTTCTGAATCCCGTGCCCGCGGTCTGATCTCCGGTCTGGAGGAGTCCCTCCCTCAACGCACGGCTTGAATACGCTCGGGCTCAAGTCCCCCACTCAATTTATGGAAACAAAATACAACCTCATCGCGATGTATGGGTGCCTCGATCTCACCGATCCCCTCCCTGACAATCAAAGCAGACTGAAAGGATTCAACCTTACGGAAAAAGAGCTCCCTCCAGGAAGCTTGGCCCTCTGTCAGGAACAGGTTCGCCAGGGGAAACTGAAAGTGAAGAGCCTGCTTCGAGCCTCTGCTGAATTCTCCTCGATTCCGGGGGTGACGCTTCGCCTGCCCTGCCCCTTTAACGAAAACATGCAAAAGGCCCTGCAGGAGCCGGAGGGCCAATACGTCTACTGGTTTGTTGAAAAGGACACGGAAGCGGGAAGCCTGTTTATCTCCGAAATCTTCGCATCGAATGTTCTTTCCAGTGATGAAATGGCAGAAGGGTGGAGTGACGCGTTCGTTTGGGAGCGAGTGAGCGGATTCCAATACGCCGTCCAGGAGATATTTGTGGAATTGTATTACAGCAAGGCGGGATACCGGCCATGGATCACCGATCCGAGGGATTCCTTCGCTGGCCTCACCGATGCGATATTCCGGGGAAAGAGCGATACAAAGATTGCCCGCCAGTTCCATGATCTTTTTCCGCTTACCGTTTGCCGCCGCCATATCATCGATACGCTCTACTTTGGCGTTGGAGACACCATGATGGAGACACCTGAATTATTTCGCGAGGAGGGTCTGGAGGAGTGGCCTCGAACGGAGGAAGATTGATTGCCGCTGCGCGCACCCTGCTTGAGAATCTCGCCGAAGCAGTCCCTTCCCAGCAGGGCGTTGTTTTTAAAAGCGGGGGCAGCCTTAAGGGCGCAAAACCTACCTTTCACCGAGTGAGTGCTGCTGCAGCAGTTTGATCAAAGGAATTCCGCTTATGGCCATGGATCATCAGAGCTCTCGGGAAGTGCCATACAGCCTCATCCGAAAAATCCGCAGTTTTCCTGAACCGCACGACCGCTATTTCCAGCTTGCCGTGTCGAACCCTGCGTGGCGCTCCCTTGCGGAGTCCGACTCTGTTCTGGCCTGGGTCGTGGCGCACTCCGAGGAACTCGCCGGAATACCGGCAAGCCAGCTGTTGGCTGCTGGATGCAAGGAGCAGATGTGTGCATCTGCCGGTTTTCCGGGCAGCGTTCAGACCGTGCGGCTTTTGCGCAGGCTATCAATCGGCGCTGAACAGGCCATGTTTGGCATTCTTCTCCTGAGGGAGCTGCTCCGGCATGAGCCAGCGGCTTTTGATGTTCTGGAGGCGTCCTCCGAGGTCAATGCTCAGGACCTGACCCATCTCGCTGTGGGTAACGAGAGCTTCGATGGCTGGGGTAACCTGAGGGAGCTGGGGTGGTTCTTCCCTCTGCCTGCAGCGGTCAGGCATTTGATCGGACGTCTCTATGCTGCTGCGGTTCCGTGTGACAACAAGTGCGTCGCGGCCCTGATTGGCCCGGTGAAGCTGCTCTCCGGCTTTAACAATAAAGATGAAGCGATCGACTGCTTGAAAGAATACGCAGGCTGGAAGGACAAGATCGAATTGGCAGAGCTCGACGATGAGTCAAGCGACTGGCCGGATCCTCCGATTCCCGGAACCGGAACGATCATCCCCATCCGCTCCTCGGGCGAACTTTGTCCGGAGTTCCAGCGGCTCTGGCTCAATCTGGACACCCATCGCGTTGTGTCGGGGGATTACTACTTCTATCGGCTGGTGGCCGGACAGACGTGCCTGCTGGGGATCGCGTTTGTGAGCGGCAGTTGGGTGATTGACGATCTTCTGGGTTCGGATGGATCAATCCTTCAAGATGTGCAGATCCGGTCGGAGGTGGAAAATTGGCTCATCTTGGCCAAGGAATCCTCGCGTGACATCAACTGTCGCCAAGCCGTTTGGCGGCTTCATCTCTCCCGCGTGTCTGCAAAGGCGGGCCTTCCCGCCGGTGCCCCGGCAGGCAGCTGATTCTTTCTGCTGGTGACCGCTGATGTCACCCCCGCCCTGATATTCTTGTGTGATGAAAACTCAGGAACTTCTTAAGAATTGGAATGGATTGATCTCCCCCGAAGAAAACCAGGTTCACTCCTTCCGAAAAGTGGATGAACCCCTCGGGTGGTTGAGTAACATGAGTTCCCATCCTCTCCGGGTGGAAACGATCTGGTATCCCACCTGCGAACACTTTTTCCAGTGTATGAGGTTCGGGGATGAGGAAATCCGAAACGAAATTCGTAAACAGAAATCTCCGATGAGTTCGAAGATGATTTCCAAGAGGTTCAAGGATCGGATGGTGATCATCCCCAGGGGGGAGGGGGATCTTGATCTCATGAGAACCGTTCTCCGTATCAAGATGGAGTTCTACCCGAAACTCAGGAATGAGTTGATCCTCCAGGATCCCGGTTCCGTGATCATCGAGGATTGTTCGAAACGTGGGGGGGAATCCTCCCGTTTCTGGGGGATGAAACTCAACGGAACCGTCTGGGAGGGGGAGAATTGGTTGGGGAGGTTGTGGATGGAGTTCCGGAGTGAACTCCAGGGTTGTCTGGTGGTGGATCCTCTCGACACCACCCGGTTTCCGGGATCGATGTGGATCGAACTCCACAACACCCTCTACCGAAGGGTCGCGTGATGTGTGGGAACCCCGATCCGATCAAACCCGTGTCGTCGATCTGGACGGCGATTCGTGGCGCGTTGAACGTCTGTGGATAGCCGCCCGCTGCGAGCGATTCGCCGGGGAAAGACGAAAACAGGTGATCCTGGGACAACGGAAGAGCCACTGGCATGCCCATGCGGGGAGTCAGGAATACCGTTCGGCCATGCGCCGAACGGTGTCGGATATCTTCCCGGCGAGTTCGGAAGGCGAAACAACTTTGACATAGGGGCCCCAGCTCAGAATCCACGGGCGCAATTCGACCGTGGTGCTCAGCGGCATGGAGAGGCGCGCTCGGCCACCGGGAAGGTCCTCCAGTTTTTGGCAGGGATGCCACTCGTTCTCCTTGAGGCGCTGGACGACATCCGCTTCAAACTCAAGGACAACATCAGCCGGGGGATCGGTGCTGATCGCGACTCCGAAACTCTGGCGAAGGAGGCTCCGCGGATCGTGTGTGGCCGGGCCGGGGACAAATGTGCGCCCGGTGGCCTGCGGGTTCTCGATGCGGGCAAAAGCGAACAGGACGATCCCCCTCGTCTCCGGATCCAGTGCGTAGAGATACCACCTGCCATGGTGCATTGAAATCAGGCAGGGCTCAACCGTTCGCAGGGTTGATGGCTTTCTTTGTGGCTGATAGGAAAAGCGGACTTCCTTGCTCTGCCGAATTGCCCGGTAGAAAATGTTAAAAATCTTCACCTCCCGGTGGGTGCTTCGGCTTGACCTCATCGGAAACCGAAAATGCACGGTCCGGCAAAACTCCTGCCACTTGTTTGTCCCGGTGAGCAGGCCAAAAAGCCTCTCGAATGCGCGGTTCATGGTCCGGCCGATGTCCGTTTCCACATACGGAGAAAGGCACTGCTGAAGATAGGACAGCAGGAGGAAATCCATGTCTCCCAGCTGAAGAGGCGGAATGTGGGTGAATTCTGTATCCAGGAGGAAGGTCTTGCTCTCCGGATCGAAGTTGATCTCAATCCTCATACGGTCCCGGAGGAAGGCGATATCGCGGCGGATCGTGCGGATATCAACCTCAAAGCGCTCGGCGAGCTTCGGTCCTGTCACGCTCTCGCCATTCTGAATCATGGCCACAATCCCCCAGAGCCGCTCGATTTGCGCCCTTGTTGACACTTCCCGGTCGGGCGGGACTGGCTTTTTCGCAAGCTTCATGAAATCGGGATTGAGTTGCCTGTTAGAATGACCTGCGACGACTGCGACGAAAAGATTAAAACCAGCGGCAGAGGCGCAGGGCATACATCCAAGAGTGTTTGGAGCGACATGCTGGAGCCGGCTCAGGATGGCGTGCTGATACCGACACTACGCGAATGCGAAATTCGTGGTGTTCCCAGGGACGTGGTTGAGTTCGCTGTCACAAAACACCCATTACGCAGGCCCGATTTGTAACGGAGCTTGCAATGACGTTGCTGAGTTTGGGTTGATTCCAAACGCCAGACAAAACCACGGTGGTATTCTCTGACCTGTTGAGGGCTCCGTTGCAGAAGCGGCCATCAAGGAAACTCGTCATCAGGCACGAAAGATTTTCTTTGGCATCATGAACCCTATGTATGTGAAAGAGAACCTCCAACTTCGTATTGGTGAGAAGCTTTGAAATCGGTTCCCACTCCTCACATCGCAGAATGTCGCGGAAACGTTTTTCGGTTAGTGAACCGGCATCCAGAATAACGAGAGCAAAATGGTGCTTGGGATCGAGGTCGTCTGGAATATTGCCGCCCTCAATCCCAACAACCTGCTTGCCGTGCGCAAGAAACATAGTTCGGGGAATTACTGCCGTCTCAAAAGCCTTGTTTTCGTCAGACTCAACATAGAGTATCCAGGGATCACGGCCAGTGCAGGGAATAATTTGCTGCTCAAATACAGCCAAGTTAGATTCCAGAAACAGTTCGGCGGGACGCGGCGGGGCGGGAGCAAAGGCGCCCTCCAAGAAACCTTCCAGTTCAGGATCACTCAAATCGCCGGAATCCCTCTTGCCTTCTTCAAACCATTGCAAAGCCGCTTTGGATGTGAATGAGTTTTCGTTGATCATCGCTTGTAAAAATCAGGCTTCATTTATTTTCATGGAGAAGTTCCCACGCTACAGTGCGCAAGCCTGCCATGAACTCATAGGAGTTTCCAGCTTTTTGTTGAATGTTTGCGTTTCGCCACATCAAGAAACCCTATTGGTGAACATTGCCTATTCTCCGCTGAGAGCCGGGCGCCCCCGCTCCGCCGCCACGCGAAGGTTCAGACTCGATTCTTGAACTGTAAGTAAATCGTCAGCATACTGGTTTCCATATGAATCTACAGACATCGGAATTCTCCAGGGTCTATGAGCTTGCAAAGACGGCTCTCCAGTCATCCGGGAACTTTCAAACAATGAGCCAGGGTTTTTCTTGCAAAAAGAATTGGCCCCAAGGAAGCGGGGGGTACCTGATCTGGCGGATCATCAGCCCGGAAGATCGGGAACTCCTTTACATAGGCAAATCTGGGACATTGAAGCGTTGTGCAAATGGAAATCTTTGTATTAGGGACGAGCAGAGAGGTTTTTGCAAAAGATTGGATCGATGGACACCTTATTCTTTTTTTCCAGATTCTTTCTGCTACGCCCCGAAGTTTTCCGGCAACACAAAACCAAAATCTCATTCTATCGAGAATTATGCTTCAAAGGTGCCCTTGAAGGAGATTGAAGTGGACTTTTTCATTTGCCCGAAGATTGATTTGGCGCCGGCCTACATCGAAGCTGTCTTGCTGCAATCCTACATCGCGACCTACAATCAGCTGCCTCCAGCGAACAATGGCTTCTGACGATAAAATGCACGAGCTATTTTTCACGATCAGTTTTTTAGCTTTTCGTTTCCTCTGAGGCGCCGGACGGGTTGTCTTCGGCCGGTTTGGCTTCATTGATCGGGGGAGGTTGGGGTTGGGCGGTCGATCCCTCCGGCGTGGCGGGTTCGGGCGGAATTTTCCGACGGCCGGCCGTCTCTTTATGCGCCGACTCGGCGGGTTCTGTGGGCTTTTCCGCCGCGGCGTCCTTCCCGATGGCGGGCGGCGTAGCTTGGGCAGGGGGAGTTTCCTCCACGCGGTCACTGTGCATGTCGAGTTCGGCGAGGAAGACGGCGTCCTCCGCCGTGGTGCCGCCGAAAAGGAGCTGCATGAACGAAGGGAAATACCTGTCGGCCGTGCCAAGAGCGGTCGAGATGAGGTGCCCGATGGTGTCCTCGTCGAGTTGCCCGTCCACGATGAGGTGACCGACATGGTAGCGGACTTCGCCATCCCGCATGTCCAGCTCGAAGTTTCCGATAACCATGTCGTAATTCGCACGGGCAAAAAACTCGGCCGCAGCCGGGCGCATCTGCTTGTCCTTGGCGAGGACCGGGTAGTGGAGGTGGATCTGAAAAACGCTGTCCTCGTGGGTGATCTGGAAATTGCAGTTATACAGGGCGTGGCATCGGCTTATCGTCAGCTTGATCCGCTTTTTTTTCGGGCTGCTGCGGAATTTCAGGCCCCGGGTTTCGCAGTGGTCGAGGAGGGCTTGGAAGGGAGTGCCGAAGTCGGAGGATTCGATGGTTTCGTTGTCAGGCATGGGTGTGATGTGGGTTGATAAACTTCAGCTTTGTGGTTTCGTCGTCCGAAGGCCGCTCTTCTTCCTGGCCTTGCGTTCCTTCTCTCTGCGTTCGAAGAAAGCCCTCATCTGCACCCGCGAGACGGCATCGCATTGGGCGATGGTCACCTCCATGGGATCGAGGGGATTTTTGAGCCGGTGAAGTGCCAAAGGCGAGGGAGAGACATCGTCGGCCTGCTCGCCGGGATCTTCCTCCGGTTCGTAGAGCGGATGGATGGCGAAGAAATCCTCTGCCCGCTCGTCCATCCCGCTGAAATCGTGGAGCAAGTATTTTGGAAGCCACGATTCAGGATCGATCAAAAGCCTGTGAGCAAGGATCCCGGGAAAATCCAGATAGTTGCCTCCCTCATAGATCCCTGGGTTGATGTAGGCAAGGCAGGCGGGGGCCAAATCACGGCGGCGGTAAAGGGCTTCATAAATCGAAAGGGCCTCCCCGCAGATGAAGAGAATGCAGATTTCCTCCGCGCCGGGATTGGCGCTTTCTTTGCGGCGCTGTTTGAGGCGGGCGAATTTGATAAGCGGCTTCTTCATGCGCTCCGGATCGATTCGGCGGAGATGAGGCGGGAGATCCTTCCATGAGCATCCGAGAACCCCTTCGGGTTCGGCTTCCTCGATCTCGGCAACGCGGTAGCCGGCGAACCGGGGTCCGCAGAGCCCCCCCTCAACCCGTTTGGCCCCGAGGCTGTAGTCCACATACACAAAGTTGCTGAACTTGCCCGCAAGCTCCATGACCGGACGGGGGTCAAGGCGGGAGGCCGGATAAAAAACGGCGCTGCCAAGGAACATTTTGATGTCCGGCTCATTGTCGAAGATTGCGGAGCGGTCTGTGGTGTTTCCAGATTTCATGGCGCGGTGGCGGGCTGTGTCATGGGAAGGCCTTCGGATGTGAGGGCGGCCTGGTATTTTTTTTGTTCGAGGTAGGCGTTCTGAATGAAGTTGCGCAGGGAATCCAACTCCGATCGGATCTCTTTTTTCGCAGCCTGCATCGAAACCATGAGTTCATCGGAGGAGGCAGCTTTGCCGACTTTTTTGAGCTCTGCGGCGAGAACGCGCTCACCTTCACAAATCCGGTCGTGGCGGGCGAGACCGTCCTGATACCGCCGGAATACTGCCGGGGTGAACTCAACCGCGTAGGACTCGACGTCGGGATCGAGAGTGTCCTTCGGCTTGACATCACAGCCAGTCAAAAGGAGGGCGACCAGAAGAGCGCGTCTCATCGGTTTAGCGCCTTTTGTAACCGTTTCGACCGGTCGGCGGCATCGAGCGAGGCCTCCACCTGCCTTTCCGATGGGTCTGCCGGTTTGCTCATGGACTGAAGGACTCGCGCGTAGTCTCCGATCTGTCGGGCCTGCGACTGGATCGCTTTGTAGGTGGAAGTCAGCTCATTAATCGAGAGCAGACTGCGCGCGGAATGAACCTCAACCTTTAGTCGAGCGATCTCCGCCGCACGAGCCTCGATTGCCGAGAGGAGTTCGGGAAAGGTGCCGAGGGCGCTTTCAAGGGCGGGCACTAAAGCTTGATTGCTCCGCAGAAGTGTATCCAGCCGGAGGATTTCTCCCGAGAGCTCCGACTCGCTCCAAGACTTTCCATCGGCCGCGATGGGCCAATTTCCGGCTGCGGCACGGTAGGTTTCGACCCGGCTCTTCAATGCGGCCTCCTGCTGCGCGGCCGTCTCGCGGGTGACGGCGAGCTTGCGTTCGGTTTCCATTGATCCCGCGCGGAGGCGGATCTGCTCGGAGCGGCACCTTTGCTCCAGAGAATTGAGTTCGGCCAAGGCCCACCGGAGGTAGCCTTGAGGGTCTGCGTTGATGCTCTCGGGTGTCCACTCGAACATGGACTGATAGGTTTCTGAGGCCTTGTTCCAAAGAGGCAGGCCGAATGCGAGGACCACAACTATCGACAGCGCGAGAAGGACCACAATCGAAAAAAGGCAGTTGCCGGAGGCGTCGGGAGAATTCTGGATTTTGGATGATGGATTTTGGATTGGGGGACGGCTATCGAGGAACGGCGGAGGGGAGGGCAGACTCTCGGCGGTGTAGTTCAGTCCGCGTTCTGTCGCCCAGGAGTTGATGGATTCGAGAATGGATTCGTCTGGCATGGTTTATAGGAAATTGAAATTCGCAATGAGGAATGGGGAATTCATACAGGAAGGGCGAGGCGGGGTTACTTTTTATCGTCTTTGGCATCGTCGTTCTGCTGGGTGTTGATTTTCATATTGAGGTGAGGATAGGCGAGGGGGTAGGACAATTGCAGGGGTAGGGTGGAAGATTTTTCTTTGGGCCGAGAAGGCGGATTTCCGGGGCGATCCCCCAGGGGAGGACGCTGGCCAGCATCCGGCGGCCGGAGGCGAGTTCGAGTTTGAAGGCGATGGCGTCTGGCGGAAGCCCCAAGGCGGCCGCCTCGTCATCCCAGAGCAGCCTTTCGCTTCGCACCTTGTCCCCCTTGAGGCGGACCTTCAGTTCAGCGACAAGGATGTCGACAGCTACTTTCAAATCGTCTGGCAGCGGGCGTCCCATCGTCAGGCCTCCAGCCCTGCGGCGCCATCGCCAAGGTTGAGGGCTTTTTCTATCCACCCGATCATCGCTGCGGGATTGGGCAGATCTGCCATGTCATCCGCGAGGAGAATGTCTTCTTCCTCGCTGGTGAAAGTGGCCGCGCTCCCGTTACCGTGGATCCCGACATGGTATTTCATCCCGCTGGCCGGATCGGAAATCTCGTAAAGCCGGTATTCGAACCATGCCCAGTCGGGGCCGGTGATGTAGAAGTCGTATTCGGGAACGCGGAAAGCTAGCCCTCGAGCGTCCATCCACGCCTCAAAGCGCGGGCCATAGACGTAGTCCCTGAAAAACTCGTTCCGGTAGCGCTGGAGGTGGCGGATCAGGCGCGCTGCGGATTGGAAGGCAGGGATCGCGTGCGTCGCGTATTCCGCCTCGCCCTCGCGGCTCATGCTGAAGGTGCTCCCTTCGCCGGAGGGGGAAAGGTCGAAGAACACGCTGGCGCGGGTCTCCTGATCAAATGGCGGAGGCTCGGCAATAGTGAGGTGGAGCCTGCCCGCAGCGGTGGTCTCCAGTGTGAAGGGATCGCTGCCCGCCCACTCTGCAATGGCGCTTTTGATGGTTTCGGTGGTCATGGTTTTGTCTGTTGCTCCGGGAGCCGCCCGGCCGGGTTTGGGTGATTGTAAAGGAGTGGTTCAGGCCGCCTGAAGGATGCCCTCCAATAAAGCGCAAAGTTCCTCCTCGTTGCGGAATGGGGGCAGCTCGGAAACAAATCGGAGGACCGGATGCTCGGGGTCGCCGGCCTGCGGAACAAACTCGTAGCGGGCGGCCACTCCCCCGGGCGTGAAGCCGAGCGCGGTGTCGCGATGGGTCACCGGATGCTCGAACTGAAGGAAGTGGCTTTCCTTGCGGGACATCCCCGTAACGGCGTCGATCCGGAGGGAATCCTCCATGTGTTTCGGGTCCGCAAAATACCATCCGTCCAACTGATTCGACGAGAGCCACTTCTCGAGGAAAGACTCCAGAGGGTCCGGCTTGTCGGTGCCGCTTCCCACGATGAGGACGTAAATCGCATAAAACGGCGCGCAGAGCCCCATGAGCAGAATGATGAGTGCCCAGCCGATACGGTTTGTTGCAGCGGAGCAAATTCGAGAAAGAAGCGGGCGGTTTTTCATGTGGATGTATTTGAAGTTTCGAGGGTTGCAGTGCGGTTGCGTTGCTGGCCGGAGGAATCCCGGGAGTCGGCAGAGGAGGATTGTCATTCTTGTTTGTCCTTGATTTGCAAAGGCGGGTTAGAATTTGGGTCGGGGCCTGCGATGGTCCATGTGTGAACAGCTGTCCCAGGTGCGTCATTATTCCATAGCTGGACCGAGCGAAGCTCATCAGCCAGCGGCCCCAGCCCGAGAACCGCCATCAGGGTTCGCAAGCCGCCTCGGCTCGACGCCGCAAGGGCCATCACGCAGGCAGCAAACGATGCAGCGGAAAGCCGTTCGCAAACGTGTTCGTCTTCAACGCGCAATGCGGGGCAGACGACGAGCCTGTTTGCGGCACGGCAGAGGAGGAGCACGTGGGTTCCAGAATCCAGAATGACGCACGTGAAATCTTGAATGCCGCTCACACACCCGGCTTTGAGAACACATCCGGCTAGTGGATTCGCGTAATAGGATCGCACAGCGGCAGCCCCCAGTTTGCCAAGCTCTGCAAAATGTCCCCCCATCGTTGAAACGGGTGAAAGCCAGTCCAGAATTTGATTCCCGAGCGGACCGCCCGTATTTGCATGGAATGCCCGCTCGCGGGGCTTCGGCTCAAGTTTGACCAGCGTCATAAAGTGTATCCTTTTGTTGGTGATGAATCGCACCGGCCTCCCGCTCCCGGCCCGCCGTTGGCGGACGTCCGATCCGGAACCGGCTTCGCGCCGCAAACCGCGTTCTCTTCCGGCCCTGACCAAGAACCGGGGATCGATGCTGTCGGGAGCAGGAGGACCCTGCGCGCAATAGAAAGCTGCTTGTGTGCGCCCATGCGCAGGCCGAGGGCATGGACCACGATACTCTGCCCGGGTTGAGGTCTGCGGGCTGACTGTCGCGGTGGGGGATCTGCTAATTGATGTCTGTTCGCCGGCCTTATGAGGCGCGCCGGAGAATGGCTCCTAAGCCTGTTCTGCTCTGCAATAAGAGATATTTCATTAGAATGGTCGGATCCTAACAAAATATTAGGAAATGTCAAGCTCATTAGCAAAGAATGAGCAAATATCTTGCTGATCTTATATTCTATTTTCGTAAGCCGTTGATTCTGAGATAGTGGAATTGTCAGCACACGGCGCAAGATTTTTTGACAAAGGCCGCGCGCAGGATTTTAGCCACCCGCGGAGCGGCCTCCCTTGAGGAGATCCCGGTCAAGCAGTGCTGGAACAGCCCGCGGAGGCTATGGGTTTCCGGACCGATCCCAATCCCGACGCAGGGAATGCCGCGGGCCTCGAGCTTTTGGACCTCGGCGCGCGCCGACGGCTCGTTGTCGGGTTTACCATCACTGAGAACGATCACGACCGGATGGGAATAGAGGGAGATCTCCGGCGAGTTGCGGACCGATTGCAGGCCGTCGGCCATGTTGGTGCTGCTACCCAAATGCTGGCGCAAGCCGTCAAGCCGGCTCCTCCTCCACCGGTCTCCGGAAGCGGCGAACGGCAGCACATGCTCGGCCCGCTCGCTGAATTTCCAGACCGAGAGCGGCAGCCCGGCGCGCATGCAGACCTCGGAGAGAAGCACGATCCCGTCGAATGCGCCCTCGAAATTTTCCCCTCGCATGGAGCCGGATGTGTCGAGAAGCAGGAATATCGCGGGGTCGAAGCGCTGCGGATGCTTCTGCCGGATCCAGATTTTGTCGTATAGTCTGGGGTCCGCTTCGAACTGCATGACGGCTCGAAGATCGAGCCTTACGCCGGAGGGGTGGCCCCTCTGCTCACGCGGGTGCCCTTGGAGTTGGAAGAGATCAATGATTTCCCCGGCAAGGGGATCGATCAGGCCGGCGAGGGCCCGCTGGCGGCTGAGGTAATCGTGCGCACAGCCTGCTGCCTTCCCCTTCCCGCCAACGTGGCTGCCGCCTGCGCCATTGCCGGCAGCCCTCCGCCTGCCGCCAGTGCCACACCCCGCCGCATCAAGAAACGGGACCTCGTAGGAGGTGTGGCGGGGAAGTCCTGCGGCCAGGTCCGCATGAACGAGCCTTTCCCACACGGGGACGATCTTCTCGAGGAAAATTGCGAGCATCGCCTGCTGCGAGTGGAGGATTTCCCGTGCGGCCGCGCGTCCCGGCGCGGGTGGCGGGATGCAGCGCGCCATTTCGGCAACCGCCCCGCGGGTTTCGGCGAGGGCTTCGACAACCGCAGGAGCAGCTCCCGGCGAAATACCCCCAAGCCATCGCTCCTCAAGGAGACTTTTTAGGAATTGAAGCTGCCGGCTTGCGGGCCAGGGAGCCTTTCGAGCCTCGTGGCCAAAGACCCTGTTGGCGAGGGCGAGCCAGGGGGCGCAGCCCGGAAACCGCTCAGCCAGCCATGCCTCGATTCTGATATCTTCAAGAACGTTGAGGATGTCCCGATAGAGGTCCTGCCGTTCGCGGTCCAGGAGGTCGTAGATGCGGGTGATCGCCGCATGGGCGCACTCGTGCATGAGAACAGCGCGGCAGACATCCGCCGAACGCGCGCCCAAATCCTCCGGGCAGACGGTGATCACGCGGTCTTTCCAGTTCCAGCTCCACATGCAGCCAGGCCTTCCGGAGACGACGGAGACCTCCTCGCCGATGACCTGTGCGGCGAGGCTCGAAAGCTCGCCAAGAAGAACGGGCGCACTCATGCGAGTCCGGTCGCCCGCAGGAGGGTGAGCGCCGCCGAGCGGTCGGCGGGTTCCTGAAGGCGGTGGATATAAATTTCCCCGAGGACGCGCGCCGCAACTCCGCGGAGGTTCAGTGCCCCCGCGCAGGTAGCTGCGATCAGGCGCATCGCGTTGAGAAGCGTGCGGCGGGTGAACACGTAGCGCTCGCGGCGGACCCGCCCGATCGTGGCCGGCGCCTCGCTCTCACCGGCAGCCCCTGAGATTCGGGCATGGAATGACGCGATGGCAACCAGCGTTCCCTCCCAATCGGGAAAATCCGACAGGGCGGGGTAGGTCGGCATCCCGGCCGGAGGAGTCCATCGCACGCCCTCCCAGACGAAGGAGGGGCTGATTCCCGTGACGAGGCAGCGGAGCATGTCCAGCAGTTCGGGCTCGCTGGGCTTGGGCACATGGCTCCAGATGCCCCACCGGTCGCGGAACGCGGGCGAGAGCGGAGATCTTCCGGCATATTCGGCGGGGTTCATGGTCCCGAAGAGATGGAATCCGTCGGCAACCTCGACATCGGCCCCGCTGCCGAACCTCGTCCCGTCATGCTCGGTGAGCACGAGGGTCGCAGGATCCTCAAGAACCGGATTCAGGCGCTCGAGGACCTGCGGTTCGGCCAGATTCACCTCGTCCAGAATCACCCACCAACCCTTGCGAAGGGCCTGTGGAATGTAGCCCTCCCGGAACGTCCAGGCCTTTCCACGGCCGGATGTGGCCGGAACATACCGGCCCACCAGCTCTCCGGTGTCGGTGTGGCCGTTCAGGTTGATGCGGATCACGTCGTGCCCGCAGAGCATCGCAAGCCAAAGAATCGATGAGGTCTTCGCTGTCGCGGTATCTCCCTCCAACATGCAGGGAATCCCCTGTGCGACGGAGAGCGCCGCCTTGCGGGCCGTGGTCAGAAACAGTCTGTCGAAGCAGAGGTGTCGGAAGCGGTCGCGTCCGGGGACAAACGGGCCGGAATCCTTCTCAAGGCCAAGCGTAACGTCGAGAACCCGCACAGAATCCCCGCCCACGTCAAACGCCGCGCGCTCGACCTCTGCGCCGCGGGCCATCCGGTTGAATGCCGAGACGGTGATCACTGCAAACCCATCTCTGCGGGCTGCGGCGGCATCATCGACAGCTGCATCCCTCATAATCACGGCGTCAGCACCGGAGTGGAAAGCCGTCGGGATCGCCCCCAGCTCCAGCAACATCCGGCGAACCTGCTGGTCCTGTTCCTTGCCGAGGTGGCTGATACAGACCTTCATGCCACGGGAAATGGCGGGGGGTGTTTGGATGGTGGCGCTCATCAGCGAAACGGGTCCTCCTCTTCGGTGAGGGGGGCGGCTTTCCCCGACGCAGCCTTCAGCCGGCCATGCTCCTCCATGATGAGTTCATGGAGATTGGGAATCTTCCTAAGGATGGCGTCCTTGATATCGGTCCGAAGCTCGACGGTCTCAATTCCCGTAAAGACGGAAAGAAAGCTGGCAACTTCAGCAGGCAGGACGGACTGGATGAACTCCCAGCCAAGCCCGTAGCAGTGCTCGCAATCGCACCATTGGATCCAGTTTCCCTCTTGACCATCGGGAGCTTTTCCCCTGAGCGTGGAGTCGTTCACGTCCACCTCAATAACGGTGTAAACATCGCCGTCATCGACGATGTAGTTGTGGTTGCTTGTGTTCGCGATGACGCGGATTTTGTCCCCGACTTTTGGTGTTTTCTTCATAGGTATCGTCTTATGGTTTGGCCTCCGGATCGACCGGCGGCGGGATTTTCTTTGGTTCCGGTGCATTTCAGGTTAGTTGCTCCTGCCGGAAGCGGGGCGGCCGGCGGTCCGGCCGCACCCCCTCCATGGGGATCGGCGCATGTTTTGTGGATTCCGACCTTTCTCACAAAATGACGTGATGCAGGGTTGGGAATGAAAGTGAAGGCCGGCCTTGCGGGCGGCCGCGGCTCTGCGGCGGGTGTTTTTGTTCATGGCTTGACTTGGAAGCAATCCGGCGAGGACAACTGCCTCTGCAGTCGCCCGCCCTTTACTCCCCTCAGATTTTCTATCGGGGGAGTCGGGCCGGGTGATCCGGCTGCCGGAATTGGACCAGGTTGAGCGGGTGAACTACCCTGAGAAGATCACGTGCCCGCTAGCAGCCCGCACGTTGCGGTGGCTGAGTGGGATTGAATTCGTGATCATGGGAAGGGACATTAGCTAATATTAGGTTTATTGTCAAGAACTGGCTGTTAGTTTTTACTCTGAACCCATATTTTTGCCGTCTTTCATCGATGGAATGACCGCGGAGGACTCCAGATGATAACGCGCATCCTACTGGACTTGAGATACTTGTGCCAATTATGATAAAACGGACTTGCGCGGCGCGGTAAGGCGTGGCGTCACTCCGGAGTAAAGGCACTGCATGAGTTCAGGGGTAAAATGATCACAGAACCCGATCGAGATCGCAGTCAGCCTCCTCACGATCTTATCCATGTCGGCTTCCTGACCCACAAATGAAGACACCCTGAAAAAAAGGTCTCCGGATTCATGATCCAGCTCAATCCGGCCAATCTTCACCCCGTAATTGGCGCGGACAATGAACTCGGAAACAGCCTGGCGGCTATCCACGGGAACGCTCAGGGGGAATTTTGATGAGCACTGGACAAGTTCACGGGCCTTGTCGAGTCCGATAGAAAACCGGAACCGCATCCCGTATGTCATCCCCTTGAAATTCATGTGGATGGCCGGCCTGCGCAGGTCGGTTTGGAACCTGATGCCTCTGGAGCTGAAGTAGGTCTGAATCGATTGAAGTGATGTCATAGGGTTAGCGCTCGCAGGAAGCGCGCAAGGCCGATGTGGCCGGGACTGGTTTCAACGGGTTGCCTGCAAGAGGACCGCCCGGGTTATTGCTGCACAACGCCGGCTGTGGATTGCTGGAAATCAGCGATGTGGGAAACCTAATAAAATATTAGCCTATTGTCGAGATAATTTTCCCTCCAACCGATTTTTTAGGTCCCACCCAGGATATCCGGCGTGCTGCTGCTCTCCTTGCCTTCAAGAGCAGCCGGGAGATTGACCGAGCAGGCAGAGAAGCCGATCTGCGGCCTGGCGACGTGTTCGGGCTGGCCGTCGGCAAAGACCTCGGCGAGCGAGTAGTCCTGTGCTGGGGCGAGGGTTTTTCCGAGCGAGGTGGCGAGGGCGGTCGCCTGCGGGATGTCGAGGCGCTTGAAGACC
>Ga0247844_1002920_pt1 | contig 26478 bp, 28 predicted proteins | sample LaCtaG_FD_192421 | JGI IMG/M metagenome (GOLD analysis project Ga0247844, IMG submission 192421) | Freshwater microbial communities from meromictic Lake La Cruz, Castile-La Mancha, Spain - LaCruzMarch201714.5m_1 | ecosystem: Environmental > Aquatic > Freshwater > Lake | place: Spain: Castile-La...
GTAGTTTGCTGATGAACATTTGCCCGCACACCGGCGATAGCGGACAGCAAGTTATTCAGCTCTTTAACCATGTCATGATCGGTCATTTGACTGGCGACGGGTGTGAGTTCGGGATTGATAATGGGTGTGGGTTCGGGTTCGATAGTGGGTTCGGGTTTGATAATGGGCGCGGATTGAGTCTTCGGTTGGAGCATCTGGTATGCCCAGTCGAGAACAAACACCGACGCCGGTCCACCATCCTTACTCTTGGTGGAAATGGAGAACCCGTCGAACGGAGACTTGCTTAGATAAAACAAGCGTGACACCACAGGAGGCGTGTCCTCGAAGATGATGGCAAATAGAAGATCTGGAATACTCCACTTTCCCGCTATATCCAGTTTGAGGTCATTGATGACGTCAAATGTAGCGTCTGTGAACCCGTCATTGGCACGTTGCAGAACCACCTTTTTTATCTTGCGCTCTGCGATATCATACAGAACGTTTGAAGCACGTTCGTATTCCGCGCGTTCGAGTTTGTACTTCTTGTTAGATTCCTTGGTGGCATTGATAGTTTGCTGAAGAAAGTTCATGATGGATTGTTATGTTAATAATTACACTCGCAATGTAAATATAAAACTCATGCTGTCGATATGTCATAATCCTGGGTCTAACAATAATGCATATACTCGTAGTACAGGTCCGGAAACTTCTTCGCCCGGTCTATGCGTTTCTTCCGGAAGCAAAACATGCAACATGAATTCGCATATATCACATGCATAGTGTATGCGAGTTCCGCTTTCGTTCTGTAATCTTCTTCGGCCTCGATCATGGCCAGATGTTTTTCGTATTTATCGAAGAACATTTTTAAATGTAATAAGATGATGCTCTGGAATATGCTCTGGGATATGTCATATATGCGTCCTGATACCGGGAACAAACGACACTTATTGATTAAACATAAATATGTGTTTCGCACGAATTATTGTAATTAATTTATAATCATCTACTATGTCGTCGCGTGTTCAAATTGCTCTTGTCAAGCAGCTGAATCGCCAGCTGAAGATCGCTGAACAAAAAGAAAATCAGCGTCTTCATAGGAAGCTGCGGCATCGTGTCAGGCAGTTCAAGATGGTCGATGATCATTTTGACGAGAGGCGCGACGAGATCGTCATTGGTTTCGAAAACTATCTCGAGCAAATAGCCGACGCTATTGCGATCAATAAAATGAGATTCGATCTTTGTATTGACGAGAAGAACGAATCCATTGTAGACTATGACTATGTCATTAACCACGAAACATTTATCGATGACACTGACGAGGTCGCGAAGAGATTGTATTCTGTCCAGAACTCTCTTTTGTTTTTTTCCGGGTTGTATCCAACCAGCAATATAAATACAGATAATACTACATTTTATTGTATTGTATTTGGCGTTCTTGCATATATGTGCAGTGTTCTACACTAATTTATTTTGGTGTGAGAGCACGGAGAACGATGGTGCTCACGCAATTTTTCTGTGTCGAAAACTTGCAGATCGCCACACGACCATAGTCACTGAGCTCTATTTTGTCGGAGAAGCCGACTCCATCTCTCACGAATCGGTTCATCTTTTCGATGAGTTCTTTCATCTGTTCGTTCTCAGAGTCCAGACCGAGCTCTTCGAATTTCTTTCTCAGTTCGATTACCTCTTTCAGGCGCACCTCGATAGTCTTCGTGGACTTCATTGTGTTATAGTGTATGTGTACATTAAGTTGTTATTTCCGTCTTCTCTGACATTCCTTGTAAAGCATTCTATATTACAACCAAATATGATTTATTTGTAACATTACAGTGATTGTGCAAACTACGACTTCATACATCAAGATAATCAACTGGTGTTCACCGGGTTTACGCTGTATCCTGTGGCGTAATACATCTGAGGCATCTGAGGCATCTGAGGCATCTGTTGATGAGGGTAGTAAAACTGCTCTGCCATATTTTGCATGTTAACTCTGGGCACATCGACCTTCTTCGGCTGGCTTATGTCGAGCAAGATGATGATGACGAACAACACCGCCAGTATCGCGAGCATTTTTTCTGGTGATGTGAAGATATCTTCGAAGAATCCCTTTATGTTATTTGCGGATTTGTTGCACATTCCCAATAGCTTTTTCTGTATCCTGACGTCCATCATGTTCCACACGGCGTTGATGCCCTTTTTGCGATACGCGTCCGCTATGAACTCCTGGACTTCGAACTTCGTGATTTTTCGTTCCTCCGGAATCACCATTATGGGAGGCTCGACATCCTTCACATCTGCAACATCCACGTCTTCGCCGAATATCTTGTCCTGAAAAGTCGTGCGTTTGTTTGCCGGCTTCTTACCCACGTCTTCGAGTGAATTCACTCCAAACGCATCCATCAACGTGGCGAACTGCATGTTTATTGCTACTGATGTATATTATTATTATTTTATTATTTTTATTATTTTTATTATTTTGTCGTTGGCAATGATCAATAACTTAATAAAGACTTCATATGACATTCATAGAATGAATACCGACATCTTGTGTAAAATTGCTTCTAGTATGGATAAATGTTCAGATGTTGCCAACTTTAGCGTGGCCGTGTGCGATCAGGAAGCGATTCGGCTGAGAAAACAACAGGAATACGACCGAATCTTAAAGGTAAAGATGCAATATTTTTGGTATGGCAGGCTGGCAGTGCTGTTGCATACACATAGACACACGTATTTCTGGGACCAGTTCACCCCGCGCGTGTTTGCCATCAATGACCACGTTCGTCATCAGTTTGCAAGTTATTTCCGCGGCGGTTGGGACGTAAGCGTCTGTGGCAGGAAACTTTACATGTCCACTCGTGTTCTAGATGAGATTGTTTCTATGACCATAGACCTCCATGCCCCCCACCACTCGATCCGTGTAAACGATCCATTCGCTTTCAAGTTTGACATCACCCATATGTCCACGCCCATAGACGTAGACTCCTACCGCCCCCGTGGCAAATACTCTAGTATTTTGTTTGCAATGTACGAGGCTCTCCGTGAAAAATCCGAGAAACAACGTGGTGTTTACACTTATTACCATGGGATAGTGTGGGACAAATTCGTCAGCTGGGAAGAAATGGAAGATATCTTCAAAAAATATCTGGCAGACGACTGGGAGTGTGAGGATGGTGTGTATTACCGTATATGCGGAGTGGGTGAGAGCAGTGTGTACTGCAAAGTACATCTTTCATCTTGGTCTATAAAACTTCGCACCAAGCACTCCCTCTGTTGGCTACGCCCCATCAGCGGAAGCATTTCGTACAACGGGTCACAACCGTCAACAAACCGTGGTTTCCGAGGGAACCTCGAAAGGAATCTATTCGATATTCTCCAGGAGTTCCACGAATTTGGAAACATTTTCCCTTGCAACCTTACTTTCCCAATCAACATAAAACTTCATGGTCAGCGGCATGTGTTTCCAACTTGGAGCGAACTGTCTAGATTGTCGGGCATTAGTATGTCAACTCTGAGAAAAATGTCAACCCCCTTGCAGCGCGGAGTGTTCATCGACTTTGATAGTAACACCTATCGCAGGAAAAGAATTTCGTTTGATGTATAATGCATGTCGTATAATACCCCAGAAAAACTTGTAAAGATATACTAGTTGCAAAAATGAACAGTTCAGCCGGAATACTTCCAATCAGCAGAAATGAGCACGGGGATGTAGTTTTTCTATTAGGTAAAGATTCTCGAGACGGTGTTTTCTCTGATTTTGGGGGGAAAGCAGAAGCGATAGACAACGGCGACCCCGTCAATACGGCTACGAGAGAGTTTTACGAAGAGACGCTCGGATGTCTCTGTAACTCACCCCATTCTATACGCGAGCGTGTTAAAAATATGTCGGTCATGGTACACGGTACTACCAAGAAGGGAAATGTTTATAGTATGTTTTTAATCGAAGTTCCGTATATTCCCGACCTGCCCCTTCGCTTTAAGAAGATTGTAAACTTCCTGAAATACAAAAACATAGGTTCTGCCTATATTGAAAAGTCCGAGCTAGCATGGGTGTCTCTGGAAGAAATGTTTAAAATCCCCAAAAGACAAGTATTCTCCGATACCATCGCGAGCAACGCAGCTGCATTGAGGAAAGTCACAACAGACCCCTGGCGTTCGTTGTTCGAGGAATGTGTGATACCGGTTATAATTTCCCCATCTAGGTCGTCGCCGCCCACTTCTGGCCTGTACAAACCCCCTCACCTCAATCGGCCGTATTGAAATGGTCATATTAACGACACAAACAACTTAAATGCGTTTTTTTAGAAAATATAATATATTGCCAATCAGTAATGACGGTGACACTAGGAAACACATTCGACACTCGCCCGGCCATGAGAGTATCAGGCGATGCGGGTGGTGTCGGTATCCAGCTCCCACAACGCTTTGCTGACAGGCAAAAGCCCTCCCACTCCGCCCCGTCCGTCGGCGACTCCGATTTTGGCGATGATATGGAATTGAAGGAGATGATGAAAGATATCGCCAATCCTAACAAGACCAGGAACATGGAAGACATGTCTTCTGACTCCGGCAGCGACGTATCCGCGGACTACGACGGCGACGGCGATATCTACAGTACGTCTAGTGGCTCTCCCGTGGAACGGCGTCGGTCTAGCTATTTCACCGAGGAAGAACAGCCGTCCCAGGGGTTTCTGACCATCGGCGACGAGAAAGCCGACATCCTGTTTAGGCTAGAAGTGCTTCGCCGTCAGGGTATTGAACCGCGGAAATTCAGTGCGCGCGATGATATTCGCGAAATGCGTGCGGAACTGAACCGCATTAAGACGCACCTTGAGCTAGACCGGAGTCTCAAGTTTTCTAGGAAAGCCGTGGTAGGTCTGGCATCCGCCTTGGAGTTTCTGAACGACAAGGTAGACGTGCTTGACCTAGAGCTCGATGGGTGGTCCGATCAGATGCACCAGGCAGTATATACGCAAAAGGATTATGACAGTATTTTCGAGGAACTTTTCTTCAAATACAGAGGAAAGGTCCAAACTCCTCCCGAGGTTCGTCTGCTTCTTACATTCGGCGCGTCGGCCCTGACCTTCCACATGAGTAACGTAATGGCCAAGAAGGTGGCAAAGACTCTGGAAGACGGAGACTCTTCTGGCGGCGGTGGCAGCATGATGGACAGCATCATGAAAATGATGACCGGTGGTGGTGGCGCGGGTCCTCAGATCCAGGCGAAACAGCCCGAACCCGTCGCGCCACCTCAGGCTAATTTCATGCAGCAGGCCCAGCAAATGCACACTCCTCCCGTGGCCAGGAAAGAGATGAAACCTCCTACCTTCCCTCCTCAGTTCGGAGTACCCGCCAACTTTACGGCCAGCCACATCGTCCCCGAACAGACGAACCTGAAACCCGACCTAAGGGATGCCATGGTACACATTCGCGATGACGAATCGGAGAGGCTGTCCGATATTCCGTCCGACCTGGAGTCTCCTCCACCGTCTGATTTCGGTTCTCCTGAGATGAACACGATCAAGGTCGAAAAGACGGCTCGCAAACCTCGCGGCAGAGCGACAAAGAAAGCACCGCCTCGTATTATTGAAATTTAAGTGCCATGAGCGTTCTTTGAATCATTTGTCGCTGTGTGTTACATGTCGACAAACGATAAATATTTTTGAAATACATAATAAATTATCAGTAGACCATGCCATTGGGAAAGCAAGCCCAGAATGCATCGCTCGCTACATCTGCATAAAGTCCGTGCTTGTTGGCAACATACATGCACACATCCGCGTCTCCTGCGTAATCGTTGTACGTCACTTCGAATTCATCATCGCCCACGAAGAATATCATCCGCGTGGTAATAAGACCATTGGCTTGCTGGATCTTATCAACGTTGAACGCCGTTATGTAAAGATTCTTCAGCGAACCCTCAAACAGTGGGATTTCGTTATACAGCACGGCGCTCGTGTTGACGAAGTTAAGGACACACCAGATAGTTGCGTGAATCTGGTTCCTGTTATCCTCGTCCTTGGCTTTGATTGCCATCTTGTAGATGTTCCTGGAGATGTCGGTGGGGAGGGTATCCATCTTTGGTATTGCGTGACAAGTATTTAATTTGTATTAAATTTATGCTCGATGTGTCCTTATATGGTATTTCCTTGCCCAGGGTCAAACGACATCTCTTCTCTTCCACATGGGGGTTACGTCACCCGGAGACCATGCGCGCGGTTTCAAATTTTGCTGAGCGAACGGACGACCTGCGTCGCTCGTGGTGGACAGAGCATCCGGTCTGGCAATGTCACGATTGAACCTATTTCCAGTCAATTGGTTAGTTGCGATGTTCAGCGCGCTTGTGGACGAGTATGGATTCTCGACGGTACTCTTGGTACCGAAACGATCAGCCTTGCCCTCCGTGGCGATGGAGCCAAAGGTTTGTTCGATGGGAGTTGACAGCATGTGGTTGAAGCCGTCGTACTTGTTCTTGTCGATAAGACCATATGCCCCCATAGCGGCCGGCTCGAAGACGTTGCTGGACCCTCCGGTCGGCCCAGCACCGGGAGTGTACCCACGGGACTGATCACCCATCTTGGCGAAATTTCTGGTCGGTGGCTGCAACTCAACAACATCGAGTCTCTCGGCAGCGCTGACGGTGGTTCCCGCACCACCTGTGTAGTATACGCTTTCGTAGGATTCGCGAAGAGTGGGTTCTGGGACGAATGCGGGCCGTGCTTCCCCGGATGATTGCACACCTCCATTGGGTCCTGCAGGCATCAAGTACTTGTTAACGAGACCTCTCTGGGTCTCAAGCGTCACGCTCTCGGGAGCTTCCGTTGCATATCCTCCTACTCCAGAGTACTGTCCACTTGTTCCGCTCATGTTGATCATAGGCGTCGTATCCCCTTCACCAGTACGGGGGCGGCCACGAGTCTTGTCAAGGTATCTCGCCTGCTGTGCCTCGACGATACTGTCGGATGGACCCTTGTATCCGTCCTCGAAGGGGCGGAGGCCTGCGTATCCACGGGGTTGCTTTCCGTATTCCGTCCGACCTAGGATGGCGCCGTTCGGGGTTGCCAGCGGAGGGCGTTCGTCGTAAGGAATTACCAGGGCGCCCGGGTTGTGGTTTATGAGAGATATCTGCTGGACCTCCCCCTTTCCTCCCATAGTTGTTCCTCCGGATACGACTCCTCCTGGAAGCGTGTTCAGTTTGTATTCGTTGATGTTGAGAGGCATCTGTCTGTAGAACTGCTGGAAACCACCCGTGGCAGCTACTTCCGGTCCCACGCCAAGACCAGGGCCGACGCGAATTTGCTCAGCGGGAAGGACGTTGTTGTGAGTGCGTGCGGTGATGCTTCTGGACTTGGCCAGGTCGGCATCTCCGGGGGCATTTCCGACCGTTCCAGATGAGGACACTCTCCCCTGGGGGGTCATACCGAACATCGTATCGGCCTCTCTCTTGTGCTTGTAAGTGCCGGATACAGATGTCCCCTCCAGAACATCGCCTGTAAATAACTCCATCTTCCGTTGCTTATAATCCGTATTTGTGTTCATCGATTTTCCTGAAGTGAAATACGGCATCACCTCGGATGGCCGCATGTTAGGAGTGATGATTCCAGATTCCTTGGGCACCTGGGCCTGCTTCCACCGTTTCTCCGCCTTCTTCCTATATTTTCTCACCATGTCGGTCGGCTTCGTGTCGTAATCTTCGCGAACTCCGTTACCAGATCCAAGTATTCCTGCATAGTTGTTTCTATCCTGACGCGGCTCTCTTCCTTCTTGACTATTGTAGAGTCCGTAACCGACGATTCCAGCGATGGCGAGGAGTTCCATTTTTACTTATTATTATACAAATAATATTTTTAATTTTAACATTACACATTCATTTCATCATTGCATTCAAATATGTTGTGTACAAAACAGATAACGACTGAACAACTAATACGACTTCCTATAACTCCGTTACATCAGCCCCGAGTCTTCAAGTTGAAACGAGAAAGATTGTTGTAATATCCCGCATCCAGAATGGTCTGTTGCTTACCGGCGGGACCCGCTATCATATGCGCATCGGGCTCTCCCTGGACCTTACGAGTGACCTTGGGCATCGTAGGAGGCTTCACATAATATGCGGTCAGAGCATTGGTGACCTTCTCGACCTGCTTCGCGTTCTTCTGCAGGAACTGGCGATAGCTGCTGTCGCTGTCGACCTTGAACTTATCTTCGAGATAGTTGTTGTAAATACCGGAAGACACATAGTTGGTAACGAAATACCCTCCCTTTCGGGATATTTGAAGGGACTAGACTATATCTTAAGCATTCTAGAGTTTGTCTACACTCATCATAGAATACCCACCACCATTTAGTCGTTGAACCTTCCCCATAGACTCGACATATCGTCCGTAGGGGCTTGGCTGCGGATTTCCCATTGTTCATCACGCGAATTGTTACCATACCCGAGGTCCTCTCTCGGCCGGATGACACTTTCATGCCATCGTTGGTATCACGTACTTTAGGGGGTCCCCGCAATTTGATGATGTCGCAACTCATCGAGTCACTAACGTCTGCTTCTAGTCGGAAAGCTAACAGGGTTTTCCACGAGATATCCGTTTACTCGTGGCTGGACGTTTTTCATCGCAAACAATCACGATCTTCCATCTGCAAGCGCCGGCATTATACGAGAACCCATTTTGTGTATACTTACTAATAATATTATTTTATAAATATAAATGCGTTGGGATGACGCGAAGTTGTGTACTATTCTAGATCGACACGACTTGTTCTCCAGGAGCAAGCCCGTCCTAGAAAAGTACGAGGAATACAAGTCTGCATTGGAGCAAAACAAAATAAAGATCGAAGACGTTATCCGCAAGAATATGAAGGGAGCCGACATAAAATGGATGCGTAACGCATTCCCGTACGACGTCGATGAGTCCAGACACTACCTGATATGGAGCGAAGTGCCGCTGACCAAGGAAAAAATACACGAAGTAGCGTCCATGCACACTGGCACCATGGATTACTTTTGCTTCATAAATCCAGAAGAACTACAGAGCGTGACTGGCCTGTGGCATGCTCATTGTCTGGTAAAGCGTGGATAATTTGTCTTACATATAATTATATACAGTCGTGATGTTAACACCGAGTATTTCTGCTATGATTGATGCTGCGGCTTTTCTGCTCGGTGGATTGTAATCCCAATAAGACATAGCATACTCATAAGCCGTATTCAGTTCGTCAGTCGTAAACAGACGGCGTTCTGTCTTTGGTTTAGCCCCCGTCCGTCTCCAATAACTTAGCACGAGAGACCTTCCAGACCCGAATATGTTGCCAACTAGTTCCTCGACGAGTGTCCGTCGCATAAGGCCTGAAAAGTCCATTGACATCACCCAGTCAATCTCTCTTTCTATTTGTTTGTCGGAGCAATAACTTCTGCCATCTTGGTATTGTTGTCCAATGCGTTTCATATGGTCTTGAATGGTTGCATAATGCACTCCTAGTTTCTCCCCGGCTTTTGTTGCTATGAATAATTTTGAACGGTTTATCCCAAATTCCTGTTTAACTTCTTCTATTGTGTTTTCTATTTCTTCCGCAGATGCCGCAGTTGGGCCTATAAGTTCTCGCGGAGGTCGGTTCAATTGAGCCTGTCTAAGTTTCTCTAATGTTGCCGCATTTGGAGGGCCACCGTCTCCTCCTAATGTTAGATTATAACCAAAGTCCTTTACCGATGATTTCATCTCTGCGATTATGGATGTTTCCCACCTCCCGGCATCATATTGAGACCAGCACTTCATAAGAGTCGTAACCGTGATGTTTTCAAACCCATATTTGCGAATTGCGGCTTCTATCGCAAGACATTTCCCCTTGGCTTTTCTTGAGTTTTTGATATGTTGTTGGAATCTCTTGTATGCCGTATGACGAGTATATCCTACGTATACTTTATCAATCGGCGTTCTCAGTTCGTATACTTCAAAAGAATAAAATCCACTTTCGTTGTCTGGACCGTTACTGGCATATCCCATTTATGTAAATTTACACTGTCACAGATGCATTTTATAATCAATCTTGTCGATATGAAGACTTCACCGTATCGACAAACTTGTTTTTTTACATACACTAAAATTATTAACCGAACAGTTCCTTGGCATAAAGGTTAGGTTCAATGGAGGATTGCATAAATGGTCCCACATCCGCCTTAGGTATAAATGGATTTGCGCGGAGGTCGTAGTTAGCATTCTTGAGAGAAGAGCCCTGGGTGTTCACACCGACCCACTGAGTGGCGGTCAGGAAGTTCTGTGCCTGCAGGTTCTTGGGAGCAAATTGTGCGAAATCAGCGGCCTCGGGGGTGATCTTGGGCAGCAGCTGAGAAGAGGGGGTCAGCAGGGGCATGACGGGCTTCATTACCTTGGGGAGGGAGTCCTCTGCGTCCATGGTGTCGTCATAAGGCTCGTCCTCGGCGTCCTCGATGTCATCGTCCTCCTGGACGTACTCGTCATCATCCTCCATGTCCTCGTCCTCTGCGTCTGTATCCTCGGGATAGTACATGTCATCATCCTCTGCGTCGTATTCCTCACCCTCGGCGGAGTTCATGTATTTCTCCAGAGCCTTGTAAGGCATGGGAGGGGAGATTTTCTTCTCGCTCATGTTTTTCCACAGCATGAACCCCACGAACACAATTGCGAGCAGGGCCAAAATCTTAGCCATGTTAGACATATCCATCGTATTGTATTACTATGATAATATATTATATTTTTTTTTATTCAGAAAAAATTCTACGCGAAATCTTCCACATAATTATTTTTTTTCCTTTCGCGAGTGGACTTGATCGAACATTTGGGAAGTTTGACGAGTTGCGTCTGGACGAGAGACATTACCGAACCAAATTCGACAGACCCGAACCACACTCCGGAAATTTTCAAAATGCATCTGACCTCCGCCGGGGTGCAAAAGGTGCTATCGATGAAATCTCCCGCGGTGTCAAATGCTGCGAAGTCGTCCGAAATCTTAACTTTCTGTGTATCTGATTCCAGGAACGACTTGAACCCACCATCGAGTGCATCATCGTCGATGCCATTTTTGAACCACTTGTCCTTGTTCTCCTTCGTGAGTCTGAGCATGTTCTCCTCGTGATTCTTTACAAACTTGGCAAACCCGCCGGACACTCTGACAATCGTGGAGTCTCCCGAGATGGGTTTCATCAGTTTCACTACGGGTGTCTGGATCAAAACTGGCTTCCTCAGAGGAGCAAAGTATACACCGTTTTCCTTACGCAATTCGCCAAACTCGTACTCCATCTGAGCATCTTTATAGTATACTATGTCGTCCTCTACTTCTTCTGCTATAGTTGCGACTTTTTCGGGCGTGGCGAAATCCGCGTCTGCCTCGCTCACGATATCACCGTTATCCTCAACATGAACCTCGACACTATCGTTGCTCTCTTCGATCTCAATGTCATCTATCAAAGTACTCTCCTCAATGTCATTGTCACTATCTTCCTCGACAACGACGACTTCTTCTTTAACTACGACGTTCCCGGGAGTATCGCTGAGTATAATGACATCATCCTCCTCGACTACGGCGTCTTCTTCAACGTTAACTACAATGACCTTTTCAGTTTCTTCTATCGAAACGAGGTCATCGTTCTTGTTTTCGTTCCAGTGTTCAATGTTATCTCTTCTCAGTATCGCATCTACTGTTTGACCAAAGCGCTTGCTGAGAGGACCGGGGCTTTGAGCTATAGTCGCCATTACAATCACGGCGTAATTTTTTTTCATCAATTTTACACACTAAAATAATCTTTGATTTAGATATATGTCTTCTAAGTCTTCTAAGCGAATGTCCGTGACCAGGCCGGTAAAAGGAGGATTGTTTCCGTTGAAACCTCGCAGACGTTTTGCGAAGTCTCCTGCATACCAGTCTCCTGCGAAGACGACTGACCGGGAAGAAATCCCACAGCCTAAAGATTATCGTTTTGCCATCGGCGAGACGGTGATAATTTATTTTGACGATCGTGCTAAGCGAATTATAGGAGTCCTCCCATGGAAGAACTCGAAGTCTCCGCTGAGCAAAGTCTCCACGTATGGTAAAATCACCCAAGCTTCAACCGACAAGGCTACCGTCGCATTTACTAGACCATCGGGCTCGTTCAGCGCTCGTCTTAAATCGGACACTCCCATGAGCGTCGATGGTGGGTTTCCCCTGTTCGCGCTTCTTAATTCCAACTTCGTGGCCACCGACGTGGAGAGATTTGACACAAAGTCGACGAGGTCCGTCGGAGAAACTATCAAGGTATACTTTGACCCCATATCGGGCAAGGCGGTCGAGGAACCTACTATATATTCGGTTCTTGGTAAGATAGTGAAGCCCGGTGTTGTAGAGGTTCCCAAGGTGGTAATTAAAACGGTTGTGGTGAAGGGAAACGTCCCTAAGGGAAAGCGCATCGAAGTATTTCTCGAAGACGGTAAGGTATCCTTGAGAAGGATGAGTGATAAATCTGTACGCGTGCCGGGGACTGTCATCGACTCAAAAGACGGTGTTTCGACGGTGTCCTACATGGAGCCTAGAAAGAACGACGGCCAGTACGTCAAGAGATATTCTCCTACGAATATTACTGGCCAATTCGTGTCGGACCCGAGATTTGTTCGGAGGTTGTCCCCCGACCAGCAAAGAGCTATTGCGATGTATAAGCCGCCGGTTCCTCCTGTGTGTGTTGGGGAGACTTTTAATCCTCGGTCTTCTGACAACTGCTTCGTAAAGGGAGTGGAGCAAAGATTGGCACCTATCATCGCCGAGAAACGCAAATTCAAAGGCACTGCCGGCGCCAATCCTCAGTGCGACTTCTCGATTCCCAAGATAGGGGCGCATCAAATGGCCGTCTACGAATTTGCCCGGATCCTTGCCAGTCGTTCTCCTAAGGAAATCGGCGGGATCCGCGGAATGTTGTGCTTCCATTCCGTGGGCAGTGGGAAATGTCTTCATCCAGATACGGATGTTCTTACATATTCGGGAACAATAATAAAAGCGAAAGATCTTCGTCCTGGAATGGAATTGATGGGGTTGGACTCCACGCCAAGACGTGTTTTAGATATTGGCAAAGGTCGTGAGATGATGTATGAAATAATACCGATTAAAGGAGAATCGTGGAAATGCAATGAAACTCACGTTTTGAGTCTTCAATATAATGAGCAGGGACGAATTCAAAAAACACCATCTAACACATATTTGGTGAAATACCACGAATATACAGCAGATGGTAGAGGAGTGTTCAAAATGCCGACTGTAAAGACATTAGCAGAGGCTGAACGTATAGTATCTAACCTGAAACCCAATCATATAGTAGACATACCATTAAATGAATTTTTAGAACTTCCAAAATACATCAAGAGTGCATTAAAATTATTCAGATCAGGACCGATAACGTTTCCAAGAAAAGACGATCCATTATTCGACCCGTATGTTCTTGGGGCGTGGCTTGGAGATGGTGCGTCTGCTGGTGCTAGATTCGCAATAGATAAGAAAGAAAGTGTGCTTCTTGCTGAAATTACCTTAAAAAAATATGATTTATTGGAAAACAAACATATACCAGCAGATATCAAAACAGGCAGTATTTCAACTCGTTTGCAGGTATTAGCAGGCTTACTTGATACCGACGGGTATTTGGGAGGAAATTGCTTCGAGATAACTCAGAAAAATAAAAGACTGGCAGAAGACATAACATTTGTGGCCAGGTCATTAGGATTTGCTGCCTATATGAAACAGGTCCAGAAATCTTGCATGTACAAGGGCGAAAGAAAATGGGGAACATATCACAAGATCAGTATAAGTGGGGAGGGATTAGAAAAAATTCCCACGGCTTTAGAACGTAAATGTGCTAAACCTAGACAACAAGTAAAAGACGCAAGAAGAACTGGATTCAGTGTGAAGAAGCTCGGTGTTGGCGAGTATATAGGACCTGTCCTGGACAAAGATCATAGATATTTGCTGGGGGATTTCACGATCACTCATAACACGGCTACTTCTCTGGGAGTTGCCCTAGCGTTTTGGGGCACCAAGCGTAACATAGTCCTCGCGACGACTCCTGAGAACAATAGGGACAACAACGCGCATGTGTACACGGAAAACCTGTTCAAATTTTATCCGGACCACGTGAAACTCGTGTTCAAAGACACACCTCTTCCCGAGTTTACTCGCGCTCCCTTCGGCAGACAAGTGACGGCGTTTGGAACGACCATGTCGGCGGGAGATGCATTGAAACGCTGGTGCGCAGACAAGAAAAACGTCGCGCCTATGTCGAGAAGAATCAAGACGTTTAGTTTCACGGAGCTTGCGTCTAACTTGGGATTTCAAGGGACAGGTGGCGTCGGGCGCGCCAATCCCGAGGGCGAGGCGTTGCTCATGGGCAAATACGGAAAACAAACAAAGAAGGAACCGAGCAAGCTGATCGGAAGTGTGCTTATCATGGACGAAGTTCAATCCCTCTTCAAGCCGAGTGGAACCAGCGAGGATTACATCAAAGCCGCGAACTGGCTCAGAGCCGAATTGACCAATGCCAAGTATAAGAAGCATATGTACGTGTTCGCGCTTACTGGAACCCCCGGCGGAACCGTGAATGACATCTTGAGTGTGGTCAATTTCGTGCGGCCTCTGAACGTGCCGAGAATCCGTCCTGAGGATCTCAACAAACACCCGGAGTGGCTGAAGGGATTCGTGAGCTACGTAGAACTTCGCGGAGACACGAGCGTGTATGGAAACAAAAACGTTCAAAACATATTTTCAGAGATGGATCCTAAGTATTACGCCGGATTCCTGAAGACGATCAAATCGCTGAAAGATTCTGATCTCAAAGCAGAGAAACGTCCTGGGTATATGAAGAACGCTATCGGCGCCGGAGATGCACTCACGACAAAAACGGCGATAACCGGGTTGTACTCTGCGGACGAGATCGAGAGACTTGCGCGTCGTGACTTGACCGGAGGAATTCCCGCGGTCATCAGATTCGGACCTAAGATGAGCATCTTGTCGCCCAAGCTTCGCGAAGTCATAAAAAGAGTTCTGTCCACCCCCGGTAAACAATACATGTATGTTATCAATGCCTCTACGGCATTCACTATCATGGCGGTTCTCGACTCCATGGGATATTCTAATTACGTCCCAAGCTCATCTCCACTCGGTTCCGGGAAGAGATACGCGTTCTATAAGTCTGGTTCGTATTCGTATAAGGGCAAGACGGTGAAAATAGAAGCCAAGCAGCTCAACGCTATGAAAAAGGCACTCGCGGATAAATCTAACATCAACGGAGACAATATCAAGATCGTTCTGGCCACAGGCACGTACTATCAAGGGTTGGACACGCCTGGACTCACAGGGGTGCATATCGTGGACCCTCTTCACGACGTTGCTGCGGATATCCAAGCCGTGGGGCGTGCGCTGAGAATGTGTGGCCACTCGAAGTCGGCCGGAAAGCTCGCGTCTATCTACAGATATTTCTCGACCGTGCCAAGGACTTTTACTCACGACGGGATATCCAAAAAGGCATTGCCTGACCTAGAAAAAACGGCCAAGAAGATCATGACCTTGAATTTGAGCGCGGATCTGTCTACCGTGAACGGTCCTCCTCCTGGGAAATTACCCCCGGGAATCAACAGTTATGTCTTCGCCGACGCTGTCAGAAAGAACGCTCCTGTCGCACAAACCGAGAGATTGCTGAAGGCGATGGCGGCGGATTGCAAACTCTTCAAAGACTTGTTCCACTCGAAGGAGAATTTCCAATGTGGAAAACCCGTTTTCGTTGATGTCGCGTCGTCTGGTCAGGCAGCAAGATCGCCTACTGCTGCAAGGTCGCCGACCACCGGGCTGATTCAATTGTCGCCACTGACTCCTAGATCTTCTCCTAAGTCTTCGTCGTCTAAGAGGTCTTCGTCGCCCAGGAGGTCTTCGTCGCCCTCTAGAATGTCCGGGAAAGCCGCCCCTAGATACTCGTCGACTGGTCGCGAACGCTTTGGATCGGCCCCGAGAAGGTCTCCTTCCCCCGTGGCACGGCGTAGAGGAAGCGCCATGGCAAGATTTGACCTTCCAAACGCTGACCCGAGACTCCGGAAAGAGTTCAAGAAGGAATCCTCACCGGTCGCAACGTCTGGAAAGAAAGATTCCCCTGCGAAGGGAACCTCTGGAAAGGCGAGGAGTCCTTTCACCGACACGGGAAAAGTAAACTCTAAAAAGCGTCAGGTCCTGAGAGATTCCAAGGGTCGTGCGTACGTTCGCCAGGGGGACAAGAAGGTATATGTGAAGAAGCTGTTCACGCCGAAGTAAAACGCTATTTGATACTGCCCCGCGGTCAAATGATATATTGTATTGACTACTGGCCTATATAAACTTAACACCCGGACTTTTCTGTTATTATAGACATGTTTATCCACACTCTTCTTGGATTTCCTCAAAAAATAATTCTTCGTGAAAACCGTATTATTTCATACACAGATGCGTCTATTACAGCGAACAGAGGAGGTATCGGGTTCATATCAAGAAATGCAAACGAAGAAGCTCGCATTTTCAGCGCACGAGCTCACGAAACAAAGGACATCAATCGCCTGGAGCTGGGTGCCATTTTCACGAGCATCGCTATGACGGATCCCGAACTCGACACACTTGTTTTCACGGATAGCCAGACTTCTATTTCCAATATTGTGACCAAGATGAAACGGACCAAGTATGACAAATTGGCCAAATTCGTGCTTCAACTGACGAAGGATAGAAACGGGCATGTGTATGTTACCAAAGTGAAGGCTCACTCTGGAGATCCAGGTAACGACGAAGCGGACCGTCTGGCAAAGCAAGGTACGATGAGTAATAAGATCATCGTCCTACCCGACGAATTCTCATCCGTAGACGAGTGGTTCAAGTATCACGTTGATATGAAAATAATGTAACATATCGTCGCAATAGCGTATAAAAATAGTTTTTTTTATCTCAAGACATAATAACAATGGTCCTCAAAGCACTTGAACTGTTCGCCGGTATCGGAGGTATTACTCACGGTCTGCGTGGTTATGTTGAACCAATTGCATTCTGCGAATACGAGAAAGATGCCGCCGCTTTTTTGAGTCAGCGTGGACTTCCAGTCCATGGCGACATTACGAAATTCGATGCTACGTCGTACAATGGGAAAGTAGACATTGTTACTGCCGGATGGCCTTGCACAGGTTTCAGCACAGCCGGTAAAGGAACCGGTTTCGACCACGCGGCATCCGGATTGTGGACAGAAGTGAGTCGTGTGGTGAAGGAGAGCAGCCCCGAGTATGTGTTTCTCGAAAATTCGCATGTGCTGGCGCAAACCAAAAATCTCAAGGTGATCGTGGCTGACCTGAACAATCTTGGATACGACACCAAGTGGTGGACGTGCCGTTCCAACGACGTGAACGTTGGTGCGCATCACAATCGGTATCGTTGGTTTATGTTGGCTCAAAAGAAAGGAAACATCACGAAATTTGATCAGATCCCAGTGAAGAAATTTGAATGGACGGGTGATTTTAAGGAGAAGCAGATTGCTGCTAATTCTCACGAAAATAAGCAATTGATCAAATTTATGGGAAATAGCGTAGTTCCCGACCAGGTTAGATTTGCGTTCGATTCCATCAACGAGCTGACACTTTCGGGCAAACCGGTCGACGACAAGGACGACATCGTCAAGATCGGATACTCCACGGACGGTGTCATGTTCAAGGTCCCTACTAAACAAAACATCATTCCTAACTTGAATATCACGTTGACTCCACGCGATGCGCCCGTCGGACACAAAGCCGAGGAGGATGCGATCATCACGAAGCCGATTGCTATGACGTACTGGAATACGCCTGCGTTCTGTTATCACAAGTCGGCGCGTGGTGCCAAAATTCTGACCAAACGTCAAAAGAACAATCTTCACACTCAGATCAAGTTTTGCCCGGGAGGCACTGATGACGGTTATCTATCAGGCAAGTTCTGTGCATGGTTGATGGGATACGACCAGGAGTATCTGGGAAATCTGATGGTGTATTAAAAATATCATATATATATATATAAATGACAACACCACAAGCGTCGACAAAATATTATGAGCAGAGATTTGTGAATGATTTTCACGAAGAGCTTAAAAGAAAGAAGATATCTCTACCTGTTACCGTTGTATTGAAAGATTCGAACGATAACGAACAAGTCATACGAAATGTAAGTGGTGCTAGAGTTTTGCGTGATAAAGCCAATGCCAAATCTCCGACCAAAATTAAAATAGAGAATATTGGTCGTCATGTAACATCCAAAGGAGATATAGCATTATATTCTATTGTAAAAGACGGAAATAAGGAAATTAAGGTCGACGTTGCCTGGATATCACACAAATCCAATAAAAACGATATTGGTAAGAAAATAGATCATGCTCAATATCTCGACGCATCGGCCGATGTTACTTTTAGAACAAGACCGGCAGTAACAAAGGAAATAAGAGATTTCAAGAATAAAATGCTTGAATTGAGCGTTCAAGAGAGCTCGAATATATATTGTTGGCCAGGGTACAAAGACGGAAAATCTCTCAGAATATGGGACTACGTGAAGAGTTCGTTACTGATGAATATGGCAATATTTGGAATCGAATATGGAACAGGGAAAGGATTTAGTCGCCAAAATGCGAATATATTGATGAGTGGCGATCCTCATATAGAAATACATAACGATAACACGATAATTCTTACCACAAAAGGAGAAAAATCAACTAATAGCTTCGAGGGCAAAAGCTTCATAAATGGAACTGCGGAATATATGCCAGATGATGATAAACCTATATTTTTCACAAAACCAACCACGTCTGTCAAAACAACTATAGAAGGAAAAAAGATTGATGGGGTTAGTGTTTGGATAATTTACAGAAGTTACGCAACGAAAAATAAGATGATCGACGATGTCATAAATAACAAAAATGCTATAGTATCTTCGACATGTTATAGTACGAGACAAAAGGAGTCCGGACCTAAAAAATTCAATCCCAGAGGCATATCAACAAATATAACATACAGCGGACACGATGTTTATTTTGATGATAAAAAAGAAAATCCGTATGCGGCGTTTTTTTACATGAATAATACAAAAACATTAAAACCAATAAAATATAACGTGATCATGTCTGATGATGCATATGTGAACGTTTTGAGAAAATATAATAAAAATAAAATTCCTCCTGGAAAAGTGATAAATCCAGAAACTGGAAGATTTGTTCAAGAAAAATCGACAACTAGAAGAATGATCAGAGAAAATCTCGTAAAATCAAAACCATTGTCTGCATTCTTTAAACCTAAGCGGTCATCGCCCTCCAAACCATCGACCAATACGTCGCCGATAATACGTAACGTATCTCCTCGTCGACTTCAAAATCTGTCTTTACAATCGTCTATAAAATCCGTAAAGACATCAACGCCACCAAGGTCTCCATTGCCAAAATTATTATCTTCTACGTTGCCTCAGTTGCCTAAATCACCTTCTCTCATGAAATCATCATCACCTATTAAAAATATGTCAACTGTGAACACTGGGTTTTATCACATTTCAAAGACAAATGATCGTCAAATAAAGTCTAAAATATTTTACAAGCCATCGGTGAAAAGGTTTTATTATGTTTTATCAACGGGTAAACCACAAGTGATAACCAACATACAGAAGTATATTCCAGAGAACAGACTAAAAACTTTGATCGGATAAACATTAATCAATATTACTCTATATTTTTATCATGTTAATATTAACTTAATAAAAATATTATAAAAAACATAGCAACGAGATGTCAGATCAGTTGGACCTTTTCAGGGAGTGTGTGAAAGAATATGTAGACATCACAAACCAAATATCAGAGGCGTCTAAAAGCATCAAAGCGGTCAGGCAGAAGAAGGATGAATTAGGAACGATCATCCAGGAGTTCATGTCAAAAAATAATTACGAAGTAGCAGCTTCGGGGGATGTGCAACTGATTCTCAAACAATCCACGAAGGTGCCAGGTCTCAAAGAAGAAACTGTAATGAATGCATTGCGCGAGATGTACGGTGGCGAAGACGCCGCAAAAGTATGGAAGAAGATCATGGAAAGTCGTGAAAGTCAGTCGACTGTCCTCGACAAACTCTCCTGCCGGAAGAATCGCAAGTCTAACAAGTGATTATATAAAAAGCAGTCTGCACAACCCGTTCTCGAAAACCAGGAAGTTTAAGCAAGCCGCGAACACTTTTATTTTCTTCTGTATAATCTGAGGGACGATATCAAACGATAGCTTAGATTTTGTATATGGCGCAAAATTCAGCGATCCTGTGGGCTGAAAAGACGTGGCATCTAGAGAAAAACTGTAAACAAGAATGTTATCCGTAGGGTCACAACGACGAAAATGCTGATATTTCTGCACGATAGAAAAATATTCACTTGCTCTCGGGGTGAACTGTTGATTAGAGTTGAGATAAAACGTGCCTTTTTCGAATATATTGGTATATTCGAACCCGGTTATATCATTCTCTGGATATGCGACGATTGCGAAGTATTTAACGGGCTTGTTCAACTCTCTGAGGTCGATATCAACTCTCGATTGATTCACGACTTGCCCATTGGTTGTAGTGAGGTAGGTATTTTTGTCTATGCTGTACACCCTGTCGAATGTTATACTCAAGGGAGATTGAGCAAATCTATACTTCTCCGCGTCGTCTAGAAATGTGTATTCGACGATGAGCCCTGCGTCCAACGTAACATTGTCCGGAAGCTGTGTGTTAGCCGGAAGATTCACGAGAGAAATGAGAGGTTTAAACGTAAAATCAACATACACGTCTATATTGGTGGCCAGGTTGAGGACGGGAATGAACTGTTGCTTCGAAGTGGTGTTTTTGCAGCAAAAAAATTTGAGAGGGACGAACATCTCCCATTCTTGGTCAGTGGCCGGCTCCTCGCCTCTTTTCACTAGTTTACTTATCCCGGCATATTTTGAATCTGGGCAAAACAACTTGTCGTCGATGTCCAACCAGAGCCCCTCGGTAGACTGAATTCTCGCATCGCCGATCCGCAACGTTGTGCCCGCGATGATGTTATATCCCATGGTTCCTTTCCATGTCCCGCCCGGAATATTTAGATTGGGGAGAACGATCCGCAAAATCATGGAACCAACGAGATCTCCGCGTTTAGATACCGTGATTGTATTCTTTGTACCAAACCGGACTGTCGTTGAGAACCTCTCCTCGGACTGCTCCACGGCGAAGTTCGTGTACCTTTTATACACGCGCTTGAACAAACTCATCTCCGGGTTGTATGTCAAATACACGTCTTGAGGGCCTCTCGAAAGGAGCTGAACGAACGTTCCTTCGCTGGCCGTGCCACTACTTCTCTGGTTTATGGGAATCGCAACTTCCTCTACCTTTTCGATTTTTTGAGGTATATTAACGGTTCCCGACGGAGGCGTGTACAGAAAATCAAAGCTCATTTCTGTGGGGGATATGGTGGTATTTTGAAAACGTTTTACATTCTCCTTGGCGAACCGGATATACTCCTCGTCGTATATTTTGTTTTCATTCCTTGAAGAATACATCAATTATTATATTATAAACATTTAATTTAAACTAATATCACGTCGCAATAAAATAATGTTATATTATATCAAATGAACAAGGCTTTAGACGACCTCGAGAAGAAATACTCTCTGCCAATCCCCCAGCCTCTGCAGAATAACTTCCTAAACAACACCACAAGCTGGTGCAGACTCAACCCCATAGGATGCTGTCGCCAGGCGATGACCGAAACATTCTTCCTGATAATGACATATTCCGCCGTGATTTTCCTCGTAGGAGGCAACGTCCCTACCGTGGCTAATCTCATCAAGTTCGGTATTATTTTCCTCATTATGAATGTCGCCGCAAGAATGGTATCCGATTCTTTCTCAGACAAGCTGGCGATCGCAGCGCTGTCCGGTCTCGGCCTTAAGGTAGCGTCCTTGCTCGCTCCAAAAATAATTTCTTGGTGATTGTCCCCTAGTATTATGTCATGGTACATAAAATGCATGTTTGTCGATACGCGGATAATCGTATCGACAAATGTTGCTTGGATAGTATCATGTCATTCTTTTGGCCAACAAAGCGTTGAAATCTTTGATCTTGGTGCCACCATCGTAGGACCATGCATATCCATGGAACACCAACAAATCATTAACTGATATCGCGGACGAGTCTGTGTACACCTTGGCGAGAACCCTTCCATATTTCTCATTCACGTCTGTCGCCAATGTTTTTATTACAATGTTGCTCGCGTTTCCTAATAAATGTTTGAGATGTTCCTTGGCTTCCATCCCGAACTTTTTCTCGTTCAAATCCGTCGTCCTGGACTCCGGAGTGTCTATTCCAGCAAGTCTGACTCTTCTGTTCGTGAAAATATCAAAACCTAGGTCAATCACCACATCGATCGTGTCTCCGTCTATCACATCTGTCACCTTGACTTTATATTCGTACATTAAACTTACTTCTTATTTTTTTGTTTGACATTATTCTTATTATTGACGGTGTTATTGACGGTGTTATTGACTTTTTTCTTAGGTTTTATAACACCATTTTCTACGAGTTTCTTTTCCCATTGCTTGAGCGATGATGTGAAGTTCGAAGGCCTAAACGTCTCACACTTTCTCGCACGTATCAGTTTCATCGCTTCGACATAACCAATTTTTTTGATCGTCATCAAATACGCCGCCACGACCGTCGAACTTCTGTTCTGACCGGCGCGACAATGCACCAAGACGTTTCCTCCGTAACGAGTCACGTCTCTAATCGCCACGCTCGAAATCCCAAAATATTTTATCATCTTGGAAGCATCCGACGGGTCGTCGTACACGGGAACTCTGAGCATCGGGATATCGGAGAATCTAGGAATGTCTGCTGAACAGTTCACGATGAACTTTATGTTGTGTTTGCGGAGAAAATCCTTATCTGCCGAAGTGGCCTCCGACCCTATCCAGACGTGATTCGTGATTTTCTTGGGAGGGTAATAAAGAAGACCTTTGTATTCAATCAGATCTTTCGCCTGTGCAGGATAATTACATTTTTTAGGTGCCATCTTTACTTTATGTTAATATTTTTAATACAAATGTTATATGCGCAAAATAATCACAAAAAATAACTTAAATAGATATAGCACACTAACACAATGGCATTCACGGAAATCATCGAGCTACCATCAGACGTCGTGGCATCCAGGCCAACTGAGGTTAAACCAACCACGCCAAAACCAGTGGCGTTTACTAAGCTACCCGAAGCTTCCCAGAAGAAGGCCAGCATCTTCCTCGGCATCCCTTGTTACGCGTGCATGATGACCAACTCGTTCGCGGCAAGTCTTATTGCTCTCCAAGCTCTGTGTGCTCAGCGTGGCGTGCATATATACATGGACTTTGTCGGTAATGAATCCCTCATCGAACGTGCCAGGAACATCCTCGTGAAAAGATTCCTTCAGCAACCTCACTTCACTCATATGATGTTCATTGATGCGGACATCGGTTTCAACCCCGAGTCCGTTCTCCGTCTGTTGAATTTTGACAAAGAGTGTACCAGTGCTGTATACCCTAAGAAGAGCATCAACTGGGGGCTCGTAAAGGAAAAAGTTGCCAATGGAGCTCCCGAGGACATTCGCCAAATGGGCCTAGATTTCAACATCAACCTGATATCAAACGACCCTCCTATCGACGGGTTCGTCAAAGTTCTAGACGTTGCCACCGGTTTCCTCATGATGAAACGCGAGATGATAGAGAAGATGTACGAGTATTATAAGGAGGAACTCTTCGCCGTAAATGACATCCAGGGGCAGAATGTCGCTAATTACATTGCCATTTTCGCTTGCAGCATTGACGAGAAAACAAAGAGGTTCCTGTCCGAAGACTATGCGTTCTGTCGCAGGTGGCAGAAGATGGGTGGTGATGTTTGGGCGGATATTACTACCCCACTGTCACATTGCGGAATGCATGTGTACTCTGGAAATATTTTAGAGAGAGTTACATATGGGTGATCATTTAACATTTTGAACATATAACCACTGGAAACCATAAGCGGTCTTTCGTTTGCCGCACGCACACATACTTATTTTTGAAGTATGTTAAGTGAATGTTTGTAAATGTGTTTTGTCGATACGAAAATATCACATCGACACTACACAGTGTGTTAAATAATTTAAGAAATAATATCTACGTATTGTAGCACAATGAGCACCGCAGCGAGACGTGTAATTATCGCGATCATCACCGAAGGGCGTGGGGATATGGCGCTGCAAACATGTGTTTCGATCCTGAATCTTCAGATGACGCTCATGACTTCTCCCAATGGGTTCCAGGCCGACATGAGATTCTACAAGACAGCCAACGAGGCTCTCACAGCTCTCTACACAGAGAAAGACTTCAGTGGCGTGTACATTATCAACTTTTCTACAGGAGTTCCCGGAGATTTCGCCACGAAAGCGCTAAATTCTAACAAGGACGTTGTGGTTGGAATTTACCCAATGCCCACGATCGACTGGGATCGTGTGAAGGCAAATATTGCAAACACCGCCGAATCTCTAGAGAACACCGGTGCCGTGTATAATCTCTCTCTGGCAGGAATTCCAGACGAAAACGGATATGCCAAAGTGAAAAGCATCAAGGACGCAGGCGTGATGTTCGTCAAGAGAGAAGCGCTCGACACCATTGTCAACGACACTCCCGACGTTGTGTCTAAAGATGGAAAACACACCTCACTGTGTCTAGATGGCGTATATGACGGGGTGTACATGACTGGAATCGAAAGGTTCTGCAAATTGTACGGTAAGCTCATGTACGGCGACACTGCCCGTACTGTGAACAAATGCGGCCCGCAGGACTATGTTGGAATTGTCGGAAACAGGACTAAAATCAGGTAATATGCATCTGTACATAGTTTGTTGAAAATACAGTTTGTCGATACAAAGATATATTATATCGACACACTTCAAACAATTGATGAATTGTAATCTATACTCAAATTTCAACCAGCTTTCCGTTTTTATCGTACGCGGTATTGCAACCAGTGTTGTCACTGTTCTTGCAACGAAGTCCGGCGTGCTTGTCCCACCCCCAGTGAGGGTACTTTTGTTCTACGCTATTCATATAGAAGTACGCACCTGTGGAGATTGCGATAACAACGAGGATAATAGCCAGAATTATCAACGGGTTCATGGAATATACTATCATAATATATTTTTACGGATAAAAGAACGTGTGTAAAATAACTTAACAAAAAGTATGCACACATCAGTATACGATGTCCACCGACAACACACGCGACGTTGGCAATCTCACTTCGGAGCAGGTCGCAGTTCTCAACAGGGCCGTGTTCGAAGAGTGGGATGCGAAAACCACCCAGATGAAGAAGGAGGCCGAGAAGATCGATGTGAAAACCGTGACCCCCAAGGATATCGGCGTTTCATTCGGTCCTGTTATGGACGAGGCAACATTCAAGGAATATCAGAAGCGCAGGGATGGTCGCATGAACGTGATTTCCGCGGCAGATCTGCAGAAGATGTTTGGTCAAAGAAAATAGATAAAATAAAAATATTTATTACAAATAACATTGAGATGGACTACCAGAAATTGTTTACCGTGGAAAACTTGCTTAAGGTGTTACTAGCCATAGCGATAGGCGTAATGCTTTACAGAGTTTTCTTCGGAAAGGAAACGTATTACAACTATCAGGACGACAAGTCTGGTTATGCGTACCCAATGGACTATGAGGAGGATATTGACCTGGTAGACGCCGTGAGCGCACCCGAAGACGAAGCCGATATGGACCTCGTAAGTGCAGACAGTGAAGAAGATTACGTTGATCAAATCGAGGAAATCGAAGACGTTGTCGACGCTGAAGATGATATGTACGAATATGCGGATGATGAGAACGAAGCGTATGACGATTCCGAGGAAATAGTGGTCGATGTTACAGATGATGCTGAAAATACCACGATATACGAGGAAGAGATGATGGATGAGGAGCAGGACGAACTGGTGGAAGAGGTATATGAGGACGATGTGCCAGACGAGGAGCAAACCGAGGGACAGAATTACGATTTCCTGTATGCATCTGACGTAGAAGACGGTCTTCAGGAAAATTTCATGCTTTACTCCAATCTCGTAGGCGTTGATACCAACTATGCTTGAGATTCAGGAGTTTTATTAGCAGGTTTGTTATCCACCACGGTAATAACTTTTGTAACTTTGTTTCTGATAAACGTTGTCATGGGATTTAAAAGTATAAGTATTATCTCTTTAAATTCAAACATTTTGTAAAATTATAATATAATAATACAATAGATAAAAATGTCCACTGCCGTGATGCCTCGTCAACAGCAACAACAGTCGTTCTCGCCAATAAGACCGCTAAACTCTAGCCAAATGCCAATCAAACCAGCACCCGTTGCATCAAAGCCAGCGCCTGTTGCCCCCAAACCAGCTCCCAAACCAGCTCCAAAGCCAGCTCCAAAGCCAGCTCCAAAGCCAGC